>OGZT01000075.1_pt1 | contig 72275 bp, 62 predicted proteins | sample 1576891 | NCBI WGS metagenome assembly OGZT01 (sample SAMEA3541521, study PRJEB24748) | human gut metagenome | biome: human gut; feature: human-associated habitat; material: faeces | place: China | collected 2012 | reverse complement strand
TATATACAATGATGAAGAATATCCTGCGGAAGATTTTGATATTGAAAAAGATTTCGATAATATAAAGAAAGATAAGAATACTCCCTGCCTTAGAGTTCAAATTACTAAAATCAATCGAGTTGAAAACCTGCTGACAGGTATAACCGAAGATATTTCGAATAAAATAGATATACGATATAATGTTGAAAATGTAAATACTATATTCAATTCAAGTATAGATAAGATTTGGATCGGAGCTCAAATCAATATAATAGATTATTACATTGATAAGGAAGGTTATTATATTCCTAAATTCATAGTATTAGAGCCGAATTACCTGATTGATGCTTCTGCAATGGCCGAATGCTTCCAAAACTACAGCATATCATACTTGCATTATTTCAGAAAGCGATTCGAACCTCCCGTAAATTCTCACTATATTTTGATGGGAAATCTTGCAAACTTTTTTCTGGATGAACTCATCTTTACGGAAGATCCGGAAAACCTCACTTTCGATTATTGTTTTCTCAAAGCTTTTAAAGAAAAGCCATTCGAATTTACCAGTTGTTCCGATATAAAACAAGTCGGTGATTTCAGAACCTTTATGTCGAAAGCAAAAATTCAATTTGCTAATATAAAAAGAGTAATAACACAGGATTTTCCTGTAAATAAAATAAACCCCGCCAATTGTACTTTAGAACCGTCCTTCTTTTGTGAGCGATATGGATTTCAGGGAAGACTAGACCTTCTGCAACTCTCCGAAAATAAAGCTCAGATAATAGAATTAAAATCGGGTGGGGTACCTTATCCTAAAAACGACCCGACTAAAATAGCTTTGAATCATGAGATTCAGACAACTATATACCGGTTGATTATCAAATCTGTGTTTGAGTTAGATGACCGCAGGATATCTTCTTCTATATTGTACTCTGCCGCTGAAAACCAAGGAGAAAACCTTAGGATGGCTGCCCCATATCAAAAACTAGAAAAGGAAATAATCAACCAGCGGAATTTGATTATCGCTACTGAACATGCTATTTATACGGGAGATAATAATACTGTCGATAACTTAATTCGCTATATATGCAATTTAGATAATTACGGTAAAGTGCCGGATTTTTTCACTCAACAAATACTCGATTTTGACAAGCAACTCAGAAATATTCCGGAGCTAGAAAAAGCTTATTTTTATAGGTTCATAACTTTTATAACCAGAGAACTATACATACAAAAAATTGGAGATAATTATTTCGAATCTAATTCTTCAACAGCCAGTTTATGGACTACTGAATATAAAGAACGACTCGACAACTTCGATTTAGTCGAAGGACTAAAAATAATCGATATAGATGATTCTGGGAAGGATATGAAGATCCTATTTCAACGAAGTGATAATGTAGATTTTATCAACTTCAGAGAAGGCGAAATTTGTATTCTATACCCAAAAGACAAAGAAAAAGATTCGGCTCTGACTAATCAGATATTAAAAGGTACTATTGCTGAAATATCCAATAATAATCTGCTTCTCCGCTTTAGGTACAAACAAAAGAATAGATCTTATTTCGAAAAACACACGACTTGGGTAATTGAACATGATAAGCTTGATCATACTTATGTGAACATGTATAAAAGCTTATTCAGTTTTATTTCGTCACCGATACGGAAACGCCAATTATTACTAGGTGTAGCTATTCCTAAATCCAAAGATAGACAATCAGTTAATAATTACACACTTAACAAAGAAAATAAGCAGGATTTCATATTAAACAAAGCGATAGATGCCGATGACTATTTTCTGATTGTAGGGCCTCCGGGTACAGGAAAAACCTCCATCTATGCTCGTAAATTGTTGGAGCACTACTATAACAATACCGAACAGAATATTCTTGTTATAGCCTATACTAACAGAGCAGTAGATGAATTGTGTGAATCTATTAACCAGGCTTTTAACTGCGATGATCAGAGCTGTGACAAGTATATACGCATTGGTACAGAACTATCATGTAATGACAATTACCGGCACAGACTTCTGCAAAATATAGCAGCAAAAACAAAGAGTAGGGAAGAGCTGCGCAATATAATCCAAAAACAACGCATATTTGTAGGAACTTTAGCCGCAATCACTGGACGTCCAGAGATTTTTGATTTAAAGGATTTTCATTTGGCTATTATAGACGAAGCATCTCAGATACTAGAACCTCAGGTTATAGGAATTCTACCTAAAGTAGATAAATTTATCATGATAGGCGACCACAAACAACTGTCGACAATAACCCTTCAGGATGAAAATAAGTCTAAAGTAGAAGATCCTATATTAAACATAATAAAATTATATAATTGTAGAGAATCTCTATTTGAACGATTATTCAGACAATGTAAGAGTAACGGATGGGAGCATGCATATGACACTTTAACCTATCAAGGTAGAATGCATAAAGAATTAGCTGAATTTCCGAATAAACATTTTTATGATAACATCTTATTAACTACAAATGATTGGCAGACTGAAAATTTAATTCAAAGAGAAATAAATTTAAACAATGTATATCATAAAATAATATTGAATAAACGGCGACACTTTTTCGATTGCTCCGAAATATCGAATTCTCAGAGCGATAAAGTCAACTATAATGAGGCTGATATTGTAGTAAACTTGTCAAATTCTATATTAGAAATATATAAAGAACTAAATTTAGAGTTTATTCCCGATAAAACATTAGGAATCATTACTCCTTATCGAAATCAAATAGCATTAATAAAACACAAACTTTTTCAGTCCCAGAATACTGAATTACAAGATATTATGATTGATACTGTAGAAAGGTTTCAGGGAAGTCAACGAGATATTATAATTTTATCGTTCTGCATCAACAAACCAGATCAATTAGACTTCTTTTGCAATCTTAATACAGAAAAAACAGTAGACAGAAAACTCAATGTAGCATTAACCCGAGCTCGTCAGCAATTTTTTGCTGTTGGAAATAGCCAAATCTTATCTATCAATCCAATCTATAAACAATTTCTTGCATCTTTTCAATAAAACAGTCACATATTTTTTTTAATAAAATATATACAAGTGTAATTTAATATACAATTACACTCAATCAACAATTATACACATATATATATTAAATTTCATCTCTATATTATTTAATAAATTCAGATACATATGTTTTAGTTTTAATTTACAACAAATATTATACATATGTATCTAATATTCATATGTGTATGTGTTTAAGACAAGCAATAATCAGCTAACAACCAATACATAATTAACTAATAATCAATATGTAATGTTTTATACATGAAGTTATTATTTAATATTGTAAAGGCGACACTACTACTATAACCAACATTAGATCAGTATGTGAACATATTTATAATTTTAAATATCTATAAATAAGTATTATAACAATATAATATAAATTAAAACTTTATAGTATATTACAGATGTAATTAAATATATCCATATGTATACAGACTTACGTATACAAAAATATATTTCAGGTGTTACAAAAATATACGCAATCTATTTATTTTTGTTGATTATTTGTTTTACATTTGTTATATACTTATGTGTATTCTTAATTTATACAGAAAAGTAAAATGAAAGATCGGATCAAACAGATAATGGAAATAGAGAATATGACGCCTGCCCGTTTTGCAGATACCTTGCAAATAGGACGTGCTGTAATATCTCATATATTGAATGGACGTAACAATCCTAGTCTCGATGTTATTACACGCATCTTAGCTAAAATGCCGGAGATAAACAGTGACTGGCTTTTGACCGGAGCAGGTCCAATGTTCAAAAGTGATTATAAGAATAGTTCAGAAGCACATGAGCAAATATCTTCGGCTCTACCGGATCTGTTCGCCCAGTTGCCGTCTGACAATTCAGTAAATCCGACTATTTATACGGAAAAGACCGAATATCGCAAGGATACAGAGGTTAACGATTTCCCTAAACCCATACATGAAGTTATTAATGAGCGAATTATATATAAAGAAGCTAAAGAAAAAAAAGTAAAGCAGATAATCATATATTATACTGACAACACATTTGAGACCTTTAATTCTCATCAAAACTGATTTAAGATTTTTTTTTCTGAAAAGCAATAAGTTTTGCTTAACTTTGACACAGCATTTAGTAACCTTACTAAATCTTTGTTGCTACTATGCTTGTCAAAGTAATAAAAAGGTCTCAGACCTTATTCACTATACAAGAATTTTTATTGCATGAAAAAAATGCTCGATTTGGTTGTGACCGAAAACCTTCAGCTCAATCAAACCTATTGTCTCCTCAAACTATCAACAGCAGACGGAGCCTTATTGCCGGATATGCATCCTGGACAATTTGTCGAAGTACATGTATCAGATTCTCCAACCACATTTTTGAGACGTCCCATTTCTGTAAACTTTATCGACAAAGAAAAGAATGAGCTTTGGCTCTTAGTACAAGTAATCGGAGATGGAACACGACGGATGTCTCAATACAAAAAAAGCGATTTGGTTAATCTTCTATTACCCTTGGGTAATTCATTTTCCATTCCGGATAAAAGAACAGGAAAAATATTACTCGTAGGAGGAGGAGTCGGAACGGCACCCATGTTATATTTAGGTGCTGAACTAAAAAGACAAGGTTATCTTCCTATATTTCTATTAGGAGCTCGTTCTCATAAAGATTTATTACAACTGGATGAATTTGTCAAATATGGTGATGTATATACTACCACAGAAGATGGATCTCATGGAGAAAAAGGTTATGTAATCAACCATTCTATATTGAATAAGGAATCGTTTACTCAAATATATACATGCGGTCCTAAGCCTATGATGATGGCGGTAGCCAATTATGCTCACAAAAATCAGATTGATTGCGAAGTTTCGCTCGAGAATACTATGGCTTGCGGCTTTGGAGTCTGCCTTTGCTGTGTCGAAAACACAACGAAAGGAAACATCTGTGTATGCACTGAAGGACCTGTTTTTAATATAAAAGATTTGAAATGGATAAGCTAAATATACAAATAGGCAATTTGAATCTCAAAAATCCGGTAATGACTGCATCCGGAACATTCGGATACGGAAAAGAATATTCCGATTTTATTGATTTAGGCAAATTAGGCGGTATTTGTGTAAAAGGCACAACCCTTCATGACCGACAAGGAAATGCTTATCCACGGATGGCAGAAACACCTTCGGGAATGCTCAATGCAGTAGGGTTGCAAAATAAAGGTGTCGATTACTTTGTATCACATATATATCCCGAGATCAAAGACTTTGACACTAATATCATTGTAAATGTGTCAGGATCAACCATTGAAGATTACGCAGAATGTGCCGCCCGCTTGTCAGATCTGGACAAAGTACCCGGTATAGAATTAAATATATCGTGTCCTAATGTAAAAGAAGGAGGCATGGCATTCGGCACATCAGCTTGTTCTGCTGCCGATGTAGTGAAAGCTGTTAGAAAAGTTTACAATAAAACGCTGATTGTTAAGCTTTCGCCAAATGTAACCGATATTACAGAAATAGCAAAAGCGGCTGAAGGAGAAGGTGCAGATTCACTTTCACTCATCAACACTCTACTGGGTATGGCAATAGATATAAATAAGAGAAAGCCCGTACTTTCGACTGTTACAGGAGGACTATCCGGTCCATGCGTAAAACCTGTAGCCCTTCGTATGGTCTGGCAGACTTATAATGCTGTTAAAATACCAATTATAGGTATGGGTGGTATAGCTTCATGGCAAGACGCTGTCGAATTTATATTGGCGGGATCATCCGCTATTCAGATCGGGACATATAATTTTATAGATCCAACTATTTCAGAGAAAGTAGTCGATGGTATACAAGGCTATCTCGATCACCACAACATATCACATATAAAAGAATTAATCGGAGCATTGGATATATAAATAAAAAAGAGCAATAATTGAATATTGCTCTTTTTTATTTCGGAATATATTACTTAATAACTTTAATCAGCATATGCAGGATCGACTGGCCCTACAGCCTGAACTAAAGTAATCTCTTGTTTATCTGTTAATTTCAAAGCTATAGGAAGATTTTTTCGGCTGAATGAAGCACGTGCAACAGTTCCCAGACCTGCAGAAGTACAATACAGGTATACATTTTGAGAAATATATCCGGTATCAAGTAATACTCCATCCCTTCCGGCCTTACTTTTATCCAGATTAGCAACATACACCAAATGCAAAGCCACATCCTTTACATATGGTTGTCTATCCATTGCTAAATGTTCCTTCAAACTTCCTGCAACAACTAACTTCAAAGTGTTTGCTTTAGCATCATAAATATACGCTCCATCTCTTAACAAAACGTAAATATCGAACTCTTGAGCATTACTGGCTGATGGCACAGTACGTTTTTCAGCCCTGTTAAATCCATAAGCAGCCCATAATAAGTTTGATAATGATTGATTATCCAGATCTTTATCAACAAATCCTCCGTGATAAGATTTTCTTTCACTTAATACATCCATCAAAGGTTTTCCTCCGGATTTCACTGGAGCTGGCAGATTTATAACTTCTTGTTGTGAATATGCAAATAATCCACAGCTAAATAAGCAGATAACAACTAACAAATGTTTCATATGTCTTTTATTTTTTAATTTTCCGTATACAAAAATACACATTTTAGAATAGTAAGCATACTTTTTATTTCATTTTGATATTTTTTCACTTTTGTCTTAATTTTATTTGTATATTTGAGGACAAAGAGAACTTTTAAGGTCTCAGACCTATTTATTGACTTTGCAGGAATAACAACAGCCATCTGTTACCGATAAAATACGTCATTAAATACTTTCTCTTACTTATAAATCAGCTAAATACACATGTGTAAAAAGTTATTATACTTTTTGATATTTTTAATATCATCAGTAACTATTACAGGACAAAATATTCAATTATCTGACTCCTCCAAAGTCAGTTTATTAACTAATACGCCTTGGGACAAAGAAGTTTATGCGCTTTTCGGGCACACTGCGATACGTATCAACGACCCTTCTGTTTTTTTAGACGTAGTTTTCAATTATGGGATATTCGATTTTGACAGCCCTAATTTTATGTACCGTTTTGTCAAGGGCGAAACTGATTACATGGTTGCTGGATATTCTTTTTCACAATACTTATCCGGTTATAAAAATCGAGGAATTGGCATTACAGAGCAAGTACTAAATCTTACGTTGGATGAAAAGCAACGAATATTGGATGCTTTAGTTAGCAACGCCCTACCTGAAAACAGAGTTTACCGCTATAATTATTTTTATGATAATTGCTCGACACGTCCAAGAGATATTATTGAGAAAAATATACATGGAACGATTCAATATACAGCAACTAATAAGCTGCAAACATACAGAGACTTAGTTCACGAATGTGTAAGTGGGCAACCATGGGTTCGATTTGGAATAGATTTGGTAATAGGAGCTGACGCTGATAAAGTAATTTCTGATCATCAGAAAGATTTTATACCATCATATCTGCTACACTCTTACAAGAGTGCTACAATAAAACAAGGCGAAAACATACGCCGCTTGGTTTCTGAAGAAAATTTACTACTAAGCCAAGATAGTGCCGGCACATTCGTATCTCCATCATTCAATACACCGCTATGGTATGGTTTGATATTTTTGCTGTTTACTATTGTTTTTTCTTATATCTCTTATAAAAAGAATTGTATGATTGCCTCTAAGATATTTGACTTTATTCTTTTCTTCGTAGCAGGCACAGCTGGCTTTATAATCTTCTTTTTGATGTACTTTTCCGTTCATCCTTGTACTAATCCAAATTGGAATTTCGTTTGGCTCAACCCTGTTCAAATTATTGCTGCAATTTTATTTCTAATAAAATTTAGATCAAAGTATGTCTACTACTATCATTTTATTAACTTTGCGATCTTAATAGTATTTCTTTTGGCGTGGTTTTTGATACCGCAATACTTAGAAATAGCGTTTATTCCTTATATCCTTGCGTTATGCATCAGATCAGGAACAAATGTATTAAATTACAGAAAGAATAATAACCATTAAGGTCTCAGACCTATTTATTGACTTTATAAGCATAATAGCAACAGCTAGTTATCACTTTAAAATATGTCATTAAATATGTCTGTTACTTAAACTTACAACCCTTTATACATATAAAGTATTAAGGATCGAAATATAATGATAAGAATAATCACTTCACTTGTAGCTGTACTAACAGTTGCATCGATACAATCTCAAACAACTTTGAAGGATACTCCTAAGTTGGTGATTGGCATCACTATTGACCAGTTGCGAGGTGATTATTTGGAACTTTTCAAACATTCATTCTCAGAAAGAGGTTTTAACCGCTTATTAAATGAAGGGCTTGTATATTCAAATATCAGATTTGAGTACCCGAATGTTAATGAAGCATCTTCAATAGCAACTATCTATACTGGAACCAATCCGTTCTATCATGGCATTATAGGAAAAACGAAATTCTCAGCGGACAAAAATACAGAATCCCCTATATTCGAAGATAATTCATTTATAGGGAATTATACCAAAGAAAAATTATCTCCGGCAGCATTACGTGTTTCTACTATTGCCGACGAACTGAAGTTTGCCTCACAAAACAAATCTGAAATATATGCATTTGCACCAAACTCATTTCAAGCAATAATTTCAGGTGGGCATCAGGCTAATGGTGTTTATTGGATTGAGGATTATACTGGCAAATGGGCTACATCTACCTTTTATAAAGATTTCCATTGGACTGTTGACCAGCAAAATAGAAACGGAATATTCTCCAATCATCCTGAAAGTTTACGATGGCAACTACTTTTAGGTGCTGATAAATACAATACTTCACCTTATGGCGGAGATTTTAAGTATTTGGATTATATATGGAAAACAAACTCAACTAATTTATACAGTCAACTAAAAGAAACTCCGTTTGCTAACGAAAATACAACAAAAACGGCTATAGACTTAATGCTAAAAACGGATATGGGAAAGCATTCTTATCCCGATTTTTTAGCAATCACTTATTATGCCGGAAATTATACAGCCGCAAATAGTCTTGATTATTCAGTTGAGCAACAAGACATTTACATCAGATTAGATAAAGATATAGCGTCTTTACTTGACCAGGTAGAGAAAACCGTAGGATTACAAAATGCACTTATATTCGTCACATCCACAGGATATTACAATTCAAATTATATTATAACAGAAACATCAAAACAATCAACAGGGGTATTCTATACCAATCGTTGCGAGGCTTTGTTGAATATGTATCTAATGGCGGTTTACGGCAAAGAACAATGGGTTGAGAGATACCATGATCAGCAGATATATCTGAACCGTAAGCTAATAGAAAGCAAAAATATCAATCTGAAAGAGATTCAGGATAAAGCGGCTGAATTTGTAATACAATTCACAGGAATTCAGGATGCGACTACATCATTGAGACTTTTAAGTGGTGAGACTAATCTGAATATGTCTTCTTATAGAAATATGCTTGACAAGACATTATCCGGAGATATCATTGTCGAAATTCAACCCGGATATCAGATTGTGGATGAGAAGAATCCTACACAACAAACTCAAATACAAAGAGAGGCTGCGATCGTTGCTCCGGTTATTTTCTGGGGATACAATATTAAGCCGGAAAAAATAAAAAGGACAGTTAAGGCTACAGAAATAGCACCAACAATATCTAAAGTATTGCGAATTCGTTCTCCAAATGCGGCAAAAGATCAACCTTTACCCGAATTTATGTGAAAAGAAGCACAATAATTCAATTGTTTTAAGCATAAAAAGAATTAATCACAAAAGGAAATAATAACAAACTAATAATATGGGATTTAATGACATTTTGTCCAAAATATTTGGAAATAAAGCGAATCGAGATGCAAAGCAGATAAATCCGTATGTCGAAAAAATAAAAGCGGCATATCCTGCGATAGAAGCTCTTTCGAATGATGAATTAAGAGCAAAAACCATTCAGTTAAAGCAAACAATCAATGACCATGTTGCAACTGAAAAGAATAAAATTAAAGAATTGAAAGCCGGTATCGAAGAAATCGATATTGATCAAAGAGAAGAAATTTGGGCTCAAATAGATAAGCTTGAAAAAGAAATTACTGAAAAGCTTGAAGTTGTATTGGAGCAAATTATGCCCGAAGCTTTCTCAATTGTAAAGGATACAGCGCGCCGTTTTACACAAAACGAAGAAATAATTGTAACCGCTACAGACTTCGATCGTCAGTTAGCACAAACAAAAGACTTTGTCAGAATAGAAGGAGATAAAGCCATCTATCTGAATCATTGGGTTGCCGGAGGTAATGAAATTACCTGGGATATGATCCACTATGATGTTCAGCTGTTTGGAGGGGTTGTTCTTCACAAAGGAAAAATAGCCGAAATGGCAACAGGCGAAGGTAAAACTCTTGTAGGTACACTACCTGTATTTCTTAATGCTTTGACAGGAAACGGAGTACATGTTGTCACTGTAAATGATTATCTGGCTCGCCGTGACTCTGAATGGATGGGACCGTTATATATGTTCAACGGCTTGTCTGTAGAATGTATAGATAATTATCAACCCAACTCAGAAGGCAGACGTAAAGCATATCAGGCTGATATTACTTTCGGTACTAATAATGAATTCGGATTCGACTACCTTCGTGACAATATGGCAGTAAGTCCTTCGGATTTAGTACAACGTAAACATAACTATGCGATTGTCGACGAGGTTGACTCTGTATTGATTGATGATGCCCGAACTCCTCTTATCATCTCCGGACCAATACCAAAAGGTGAAGAGCAGATGTTTGATGAATTTCGTCCTCGTGTCGAAATTATTGTGAAAGCTCAGAGAGACCTATGTACTAAACTTTTGGCTGAAGCTAAATCAAAGATGGCTTCTTCAGATTCGAAAGAACAAGAAGAAGGTTCATTACTTCTATACAGATCATTCAAGGGGCTTCCTAAAAATAAGCCACTTATCAAGTTCTTAAGTGAGCCCGGCATTAAATCATCTATGCTCAAAACTGAAGAACAGTATATGGCTGAACAAATGCGTAATATGCACATTGTTACAGACGATCTGTATTTTGTTATCGATGAAAAGAACAATAGTATAGAGCTTACAGATAAAGGTATTGACTTGTTATCTGGAAATTATGACGATCCTAAGTTCTTTGTAATGCCTGACATCGGTGCTTTAATGGCCGAAATAGAAAATGCTCCAGTTTCGGATGAAGAAAAAGCTGAAAAGAAAGATGAACTGATGCAGAACTACTCTGTTAAATCAGAAAGATTACATACAGTTAATCAATTACTTAAAGCATATACATTATTTGAAAAAGATGATGAATATGTTGTTATTGATAATAAAGTAATGATTGTAGACGAACAGACCGGTCGTATTATGGACGGTCGTCGTTACTCTGATGGACTTCACCAAGCTATTGAAGCGAAAGAACATGTAAAAGTAGAAGCTGCTACACAGACATTTGCTACAATTACCCTTCAAAACTATTTCCGTATGTACAACAAACTTGCGGGTATGACGGGTACAGCAGAAACCGAAGCCGGTGAATTATGGGACATCTACAAATTGGATGTTGTTGTTATTCCTACTAACCGTCCTATATCACGTAAAGATATGAATGATCGTATCTATAAAACCAAACGTGAAAAATATGCAGCGGTAATCAATGAAGTAGAAGAATTAATCTCTCAGGGACGCCCCGTATTGGTAGGTACTACTTCGGTAGAAATTTCGGAATTATTAAGCAGAATGCTTACCCAGCGTAAGATCAAACATAATGTACTGAATGCCAAGTTACACCAGAAAGAGGCAGAAATAGTTGCTCTTGCCGGTCAGACAGGAATGGTAACCATTGCAACTAACATGGCTGGTCGTGGTACAGACATCAAGCTATCAGCAGAGGTTAAAGCTGCTGGAGGTCTTGCAATTATTGGTACAGAAAGACATGAGTCTCGACGAGTTGACCGCCAGTTGCGTGGTCGTGCAGGACGTCAGGGAGATCCAGGGTCATCTGTATTCTTTGTTTCTCTAGAAGACCAGTTGATGCGTTTGTTCGCAACAGAACGTATTGCCGGCTTGATGGATAAAATGGGATTCAAAGAAGGAGAAGTGCTTGAACACAATATGTTAAGTAAGTCTGTCGAACGTGCTCAGAAAAAAGTAGAAGAAAACAACTTCGGAATACGTAAGCGTCTTTTGGAATATGATGATGTAATGAACTCTCAGCGTGAAGTTATTTACAAACGTCGCCGCCATGCTCTTATGGGAGAACGTATCGGTATCGATATTATAAATATGCTTTATGATTCGGCTGTAGCAATTACAGATCAGTATGTTGATGCTCAGGATTATGAAGGACTGAAAATCGAATTACTGAGAGTATTGGCTATTGAATGTCCGATCAAAGAAGACGAATTCAGATCAATGAAACCCGAAAAAGTTGGAGATACAGTATATGAATATGCTATCAAAAACTTCAAACAAAGAATGGACAGATTGGCAGAGATTGCAAATCCTGTTATCAAAGATGTGTACGAAAACCAAGGTCAAAGCTTCGAGAATATCCTTATTCCAATTACAGACGGCAAAAGAGTGTACAATATAACCTGCAATCTGAAAGAAGCATACGAAACAGGCTCTCAGGGTGTAATTAGGTCTTTTGAAAAATCGATTCTTCTTCATACTATTGACGAACAATGGAAAGAGCATCTGAGAGAAATGGACGAACTCCGTCATTCTGTGCAGAATGCCAGCTATGAGCAAAAGGATCCTTTGTTGATTTATAAGTTGGAGTCTTTCAATCTGTTTAAAACAATGGTTGATACACTGAATAAAAAAGCTGTAGCAATCTTAATGAGAGGACAGATACCTGTACGTCAGCCCGAACAAGTAAAAGAAGCAGCTCCTGAAGAAAAAACTGATTTCAGCAAATATAAAACTCAAAAAGAAGATGCTGATGAAAGTGGAAAACCTTCTCAGAAGGCAGAAGAAAATAAGCCAAAACAAGCTCCTATAAGAGTAGAAAAGAAATTAGGAAGAAATGATCCTTGTTTCTGTGGCAGTGGCAAAAAATACAAAAATTGCCATGGAAAAGATGAATTCTAAGGAGTAAATATCACCTTAACCCACAATATAGCTCTATCTGTTTGATTAAAAACAAGATAGAGCTATATTTTTGATAGAGAATACCAGTCCCGGATAACGTTACTTTGTCTTAAAATATTTCAGAAATCGAAAGAAAATTCGTAACTTAGCATGATTTTTTACGCTTAATAAGCTAGTTAGGATAAACAAAATTTAATGTTAACATATCTTTAAAGATAATGACAGATCAGGAAGACAGAATTATTAAAATCAACATCGAGGATGAAATGAAATCGGCATACATTGACTATTCAATGTCTGTTATTGTATCAAGAGCATTACCCGATGTTAGAGATGGTTTTAAACCTGTACACCGCCGTATTCTGTTCGGGATGAGTGAACTAGGTAATACATCAAATAAACCTTATAAGAAATCAGCCAGAATTGTTGGGGAAGTATTAGGTAAGTATCACCCACACGGAGACTCATCCGTATATTTTGCAATGGTACGTATGGCTCAAGAATGGAGTCTCCGATATTTATTGGTTGATGGACAAGGAAATATGGGTAGTGTCGATGGAGACAGTCCAGCAGCGATGCGTTATACAGAAGCGCGCCTTAGCAAATTGGCCGAAGAAATGCTGAAAGACATCGAAAAAGATACTGTAGATATGCAGTTGAACTTCGATGATACATTAAAAGAACCAACTGTTCTTCCTACACGTATTCCAAACTTATTGATCAACGGAGCTTCGGGTATTGCAGTTGGTATGGCTACAAATATGCCGCCACACAATATGACCGAAATAATCAATGGGACAATTGCTTATATCGAAAATAGAGATATTGATGTAGATGGACTGATGCAGTATGTTATTGCACCGGACTTCCCCGGAGGAGGATTCATTTATGGATATCAAGGTGTTCGTGATGCATTCGAAACAGGACGTGGACGTGTTGTAATGCGTGGACGAGCCGAAATAGAGATGGATGGCAATCACGAAAAAATCGTTATAACAGAAATTCCATACCTTGTAAATAAAGCCGAACTTATCAAGCATATCGCCGAACTTGTTGGCGATAAAAAAATAGAAGGAATCAGCAATGTAAACGACGAATCAGATCGTACTGGTATGCGCATTGTTGTTGATATAAAACGTGATGCCAATGGTAATGTCGTTTTGAATAAACTATTTAAACTTACGGCTTTACAAAGTTCTTTCAGTGTTAACAATATTGCTTTGGTCAAAGGACGTCCACGTACTTTGAACCTGAAAGAGATGATTGCTTATTTTGTAGAACACCGTCATGATGTTGTTATCAGGCGTACTAAATTCGATCTGCAAAAGGCTGAAGAACGTGCTCACATTCTGGAAGGTTTGATTATTGCATCAGATAATATTGACGAAGTTATTGCTATTATCAGAGGTTCTAAATCGCCTCAGGATGCAATTGATGGACTTATCAAACGATTTGAACTGACAGAGATACAGGCTCGTGCGATTGTAGAAATGCGTCTGCGTCAGTTGACCGGACTTGAGCAGGATAAATTACACGCAGAATACGAAGATGTACAAAAATTGATTGCTTATCTGAAAGAAATTCTTGAAAATGAAGAACTTTGTATGAAAGTAATCAAAGACGAGCTAATTGAGATTAGAGATAAATATGGAGATGTCCGTCGTACAGAAGTCGTTTATTCCGATGTGGAAATGAATCCTGAAGATTTCTATGCTGATGATGAGATGATTATAACCATATCTCATATGGGATATATCAAACGTACTCCTTTAACCGAGTTCAGAGCTCAACACAGAGGAGGCGTGGGGGTTAAAGCTTCGGAAACCAGGGATGCTGACTTTGTAGAATACATCTATCCTGCTTCTATGCACAATTATATGCTGTTCTTTACACAAAAAGGACGTTGCTACTGGTTGCGTGTATTTGATATTCCAGAAGGAAGTAAAAATGCAAAAGGCAGGGCTATTCAGAACTTATTGAATATTGAAGCGGATGATAAAGTGAATGCATTTATCAAAGTAATGGGATTAAATGATCCAGACTTTGTGAATAATCACTTCCTTGTATTCTGTACAAAACAAGGTGTTATCAAGAAAACCAGACTTGTATCGTACTCTCGTCCTCGTCAAAATGGAGTGAATGCAATAACCATTCGTGAAGACGATAAAGTTATAGAAGTACTTCTTACTGATGGAAATAGCGAAATACTTATGGCTAATCGTAAAGGTCGGGCTATCCGTTTTCATGAATCTGATGTTCGCGAAATGGGACGTACTGCAACCGGAGTTAGAGGTATGCGCATAGAAGAAGACGGCTCGGATGAAGTTATCGGAATGATAGCGATGTCAAAAGATACTCAGGACGAAACTATCATGGTTGTATCAGAATTAGGATTTGGTAAACGTACCAGATTAAATGATGAAGACGGTGAGCCAGTTTATCGTATAACCAGCAGGGGTGGTAAAGGGGTTAAAACCATGAACATCACTGATAAAACAGGACAATTGGTATCTATCAGTAATGTAACGGACGAAAACGATCTGATGATTATTAACAAGTCGGGAATTACTATTCGTGTCAAAGTTGCAGATCTTCGTATAATGGGACGTGCTACTCAAGGTGTCAAACTTATAAATCTGGGTAAAAGAAACGACCAGATAGCATCTGTATGTAAAGTATTGTCTGAAAAAGAAGAAGACGAAGAAATTGAAAATATCGAACTATCCGAAAATCCGGATGTTATAAACAATAATGAAGTTTCAGACGACGAAACTAAATCTGAGGAATAAATAATTGCAAACAAAATTTAATAACAGATGAAGAAAATACTTTTATCAGCAGGATTATGTATGCTCGTTACACTTTCATTTGCTCAGAAGAAAGCGGTGAAAGATGCGAAAGGAGCAATGAATTCTAAAAATTACAGTGAGGCTCGTGATTTAATAAAGCCGGCTCTGACCAATCCTGAAACACAGAATGATCCTGAAACATGGAAACTGGCTGGAGATATTGAAAACAAGCAGTTTGAAGCTGAAAACATGAAACAAATGCTACAGCAGCAACCTGATGAAAAAACAATGTATACTGCTCTTTTTGCAACATATGATCCATATGTAAAAGCTGATGAATTGGGTCAATTACCTGATGAGAAAGGCAAGATCAAAAATAAATACCGCAAAGATATTGCAACTATAATGAGAGCTAATCACCCTTCATTCATCAATGGTGGTGTGTATTACAATAATCAGAAAGAATACTCTAAAGCAGCTGACTTTTTCCAAAAATATTGGGAAATACCTTCTATGGCTGTTTTCGATGATGAAAAAGATAAGATAAATACAAATGACAGTACTTTCCAAACAATCAAGTATTACGCCGTGATTTGTGCGATACAAGCAAGTCAGGGTGGAGATGCTGCAGTTAAGGAAAAAGAAACACAAAGAGCCATTACTCTATTAAATAAGCTTATAAGTGAGCCATTTGTAGCTAACAGCACATACAAAGAAAACGAAGCTTATGAACTTTTAGCAAGTGAATACGAGAGTGTAGGGGATACTGTTAAGTTTATCGAAACCTTAGAAGCTGGAGCTAAAAAATTCCCTGAAAGCAAGTACTTTGTACCTAATCTGATCAATCAGTATATCAAAAAAGGAGAAAGAGATAAAGCCATTGCTTATCTAGATAAAGCTATTGCAGAATCTCCAAGTTCAGCATGTGATATGTATAGTGTAAAAGCGGCATTATATGCTGAAAAACAGGACTATAAAACAGCAGATGACACATACAGTGCTGCTTTATCAAAAGATCCTAATTGCGAAAGAGCATTAGAGGGTCTTGCTGTATCATATATTCTACAAGCTCAGAATTTGAAAGAACAAGCAGGAAATACTTCTGTTGCTAAAGACAGAGCTGCATTAGATGATCAGGCTAAAGCTCTTTACAATAAAGCTATTCCTTTGTTAGAAAAATACAAAGAATCATTATTAGCACGTAAAGCTGATGAAGGAGACTTAAAAGCAATGTATGTAAAATTGCAAAACGTCTATTACAATCTGGATATCAACGATAAATACGAAGAAGCCAGCAAAGAATTGGAAAAATATAAATATTAATATTTATAAATAATAAATAAATAAGAATAAAGGTTGCTCACTTGAGTGACCTTTATTTATTTTCACGCAGAATAATAATTATTCTATATAATCAATTCTCAGAGGTTTCATTTTCCACTTCTTTTTTTGTTACATAATTACCATTATGTTTAATTATGTAATTCTTTTAAAATCCAATATTAAGTAACACTCTCGGAATATGCTATAATTAGAATATCCTATCTCATATTAGAAATAATCTATAAAGAATCAATAGTTATCAATAAACAAATACCAATTATAATTGTTTAATTTGTATATCAAACCTAATAAAAACGAGTATGACAAGTATAATCTCTTACTTCTTAATAACTTTATTAAGTTTAAATTTATCAAACAATAATAATACTGATAATAAAAATACGAAAGCTATGAAATTTGAATTAATTAAGTTGCCATATGCAACAAATGCACTTGAACCAGTAATCAGTCAACAAACAATCGAATTACACCACGGTAAACATCTTCAAACTTATGTAAATAACCTGAATAATCTTGTTCCCGGAACAAAATACGAGAATATGGATTTGATTTCTATCATAAAAGACTCTGAAGGTGGTGTATTTAATAATGCCGGACAAATCCTTAACCACGAAATATATTTCACATCGTTCAGTCCAAATGGCGGTGGTGAACCTAAAGGCAAATTAGCTGAAGCAATCAATCTTCAATGGGGTTCTTTTGAAAACTTTAAGAAAGAATTCAATGCTGCTGGTGCTGCTGTATTTGGTTCAGGATGGGTATGGTTAGCTAAAGACGGAAGCGGTAAACTTTCAATTGAAAAAGAACCAAACGGAAGCAATCCTGTAGTTAAAGGTCTTACTCCTCTATTAGGGTTTGATGTTTGGGAACATGCATACTATCTTGATTATCAAAATCGTCGTGCAGATCACCTTGCCGAACTTTGGAAAATTATCAATTGGGATGTAGTTAGTGCTCGTTATTAATAAGATATTTCCTAAAACCAACCAATATAAAAGCTGCCTCTGATAGAAGGCAGCTTTTTATTTTATATACGAATCAGCATTTTGAGTTTTTTATCTATAAGTAAAGAGCTCTTTGAATAACCGGTATTAAGAAAATAAAGAAAAGGTAATTGGATAAGAATTACATAAAGTGTGTAACCTTTGTCACCTTTTTAGATTTAGAGGAAAGTCAACCCATAAAAAGGTTATTATCCGAATATTGAATATAGAGCGTGCAACTTTTGTAACCTTTTCGACAACCAGCCCCCTATCCTACCGTCTGCATCATTAGGCTCCTTATTTAACTAAAATCAGATAACTCTTATCTAAAATATAGTTATATTTGCATCGAAATCTAGGGGTGTCTGCACAAGCAGGCTGAGATTATACCCATATAACCTGATCCGGATAATGCCGGCGTAGGGAAATAGATATGCAAATCGCGCGTAACGCATACTACTTCACAAATAGGTAAAATTCTCTAATATCCCCTTTTTTATTTATTAAGTTGATAAAGCCCAATTTGGGCTTGTCAAAAATTATTTTAATTATTAAATGAAAAAGGAAATTATATCATTATCGGCATTGATGACTACTCTAGTCATGCAAGCTGAAGAATTGCCTGACAGCTTAAAGCAAGTAAATCTGAACGAAATTATAGTATCAGCGACCCGTGTCAACGAACATGCTCCGATTGCGTTCAATAATGTCAGTGCACAAGAGATCAAAGCTAATAATACAGCTAAAAATATACCTTATATCCTTCAAACACTCCCATCTATTGTTGCATATTCAGAAGATGGGTCAGGAGTAGGCAATACATCTTTTAGAATCAGAGGAACGGATGCTACACGCATCAATGTTACACTCAATGGAATGCCTTTGAATAATCCCGAAAGTCAAGAAGTTTATTGGGTCAATATACCCGATTTATCGAATTCGCTCCAAAGCATACAGGTACAGAGAGGTGTAGGATCATCAACCAATGGATCCGGAGCATTCGGAGCAAGTATCTCTCTAAAAACTCAAGGAACAAGACCTCAGGCATATGGAGAAGCTTCGACTGGTGTAGGCAGTTACAATACTTTTACATCTACTATCGCGGCCGGAACTGGTATTCTGAAAAACGGATTATCTTTTGATGCCCGCTACTCCAGAGTTACCGGAGATGGGTATATAAGGAATGGAAAAGTTAATCACAGATCGGCATATGCATCAGCATCATATTATAACAAGAATCAGTTGTTCAAACTGAGCTACCTCAATGGCATCCAGCATACGGGAATCACATGGGAAGGGATAAGCCCAGAACAATTAAAGACCGACAGGAAATACAATCCAGCTGGAGCTTATTATGATGAAGCCGGAAATGTTCATTATTATGAAAATGAAACAGATAACTATTATTCGGATATAATTCAATTTACTTATTCAAATGCTTTATCCGATAAATTATCGTTGAATGTTGGCTTAAGCTACAATCATGGATATGGCTATTATGAAAATTACAAAGCTGATCAGAAGTTCAAAAAATATGGATTAGATCCTCAGTTAGTAAATGACAGTACTTACAAATCATCTGATGTAATCACACGTAAGTTGATGAAAAATAACTTTTACGTAGGTAATTTTACACTGAATTACATTTCCGATAAACTTACCCTGACAGGAGGTGGCAATCTAACATCTTATCAAGGAGATCATTACGGAAAGCTCTTATGGGTTAAATATAACAAAAACATATCCGACAAATATGAATGGTACAGAGGAGATGCCGATAAAAAAGAATTCAGTGTATTCGGCAAAATTACATATAATATTCTCGACAATCTAGCAATTTTCGGAGATATGCAATACAGATATATAGATTACAGAATGTCAGGAATAGATGATGATTTGGAAAATATCACAAATAAGAACTATTACAGTTTCTTCAACCCGAAAGCCGGATTATCTTATTCATTTAATAATAATGAAGTGTACGCATCTTTATCTATCTCAAACAGAGAACCTTTAAGAACAGACATCAAAGAATCGGTCAAAGGAGGAAGTACACAAAAAATTCAACCCGAAAGAATGTTCGATTATGAACTGGGCTATAGATACTCTTCAGCGATAGCTTCTTTTAATGCAAATTTGTATTACATGAGATATAAAGATCAGATGGTACAAACCGGAAAATTGAATGATGTAGGTTATAAGCTAATGGAGAATGTACCTACAAGCTACCGTATGGGTATAGAGCTGTCTGGAGCTGTACAACCAGCCAACTGGATACGGATAGATGCAAACGTTACGCTAAGTCAGAATAAGATAAAGAACTATACAGCTTATTACGATCTCTACAATAATCAGAATGATTATGAATTCGTAAAACAGACATCTGAATATCTTGGGACTACCAATATTTCATTTTCTCCTAACGTAATCGGTAGCGGTATACTGACAATCACTCCATATAAAGCATTATCTTTGGCTCTTGTTGGCAAGTATGTAGGTAAACAGTATTACGACAATACATCAAATAAGGATAACCGTCTGGCTGACTATTTTGTGAGTAATATTGTTTTAGGATATACTTTCAAGACACAGAAAATCGGAGAGGTAGATATTCAATTCTCTGTCAACAATATATTGAACAAACGCTATGTTGGCAATGCCTGGGTTGCGACAGATAAATTCGAGGATGGATCTGAAATTGTATATACAGGACTGTATCCACAAGCAACCAGAAATATCATGGCTAAATTGGGAATCCGATTTTAAGAATTTGAGAATGATTATTTTAGAGTTTATAAAACAAAACTGGATAGAAGTTATAGGAGCCATTATCGGGCTCCTATATCTTTATTTTGAATATAAAGCAAATATATGGATGTGGCTAACAGGTATAGCAATGTCTTCGTTCTATACATACGTTTATATTCATGCTACTTTCTATTCATTTGCGTGCATCAATATATATTATATAATAGCTGGTGCATATGGGTGGGTAAAATGGCTAAAATCGGCTAAAAAAGGCCAAAATGAAGATATATCGATAGAGTTAAGACACACTCCTACCCGATTATTCTTACCATTGTTCATAATATCCATTGTTACATTTGTGATTATCGCTTACATATCAAAAAATTATACAGACAGCCATGTCGTTTATGGAGATACTTTCATCACCACATTAAGTATAATAGCCATGTGGATGCTGGCACAACGCTATGTTGAACAATGGCTTTTACTTATTGTTGTAAATATCGTCTCGGTATGTATCTATTTTGGACAGGATCTATATCCAACATCTATTATGTATCTGGTATATAGCATTGTATCGGTATTCGGATACATCAGATGGAGAAATTTAGCAAAAAAAGACAAATGAAATACTTTGAAATGCCTACGGCTTTATCCGAGGCGGATGCGGTTATTTTAGCGAATGGAGATTTTCCTAAGCATGAGGTCCCATTATCTATTCTAAGAAACAGTAATTACCTTGTATGCTGCGATGGAGCCATCAATAAATTAAAGCATACGAATATAGAGCCGCAGGCTATTGTCGGCGACTGTGACTCGCTTGGAGTAGAAAGTAAAGAGCGTTATGCAAAGATTCTGTTCCGCAATCCGGATCAGGAGACCAATGATCTTACCAAAGCGGTAAATTATTGTCTCGAAAAGGGTATGTCTAATCTGATTATACTCGGAGCCACCGGGCAACGTGAGGATCATACATTGGGCAATATAAGCCTTCTACTTGAATACATGAATGAAGCGACTGTACAGATGATTACCGATTTTGGCATTTTTACTCCGGTTGACAGCGATTCGAGATTTGAAAGTTTTGCAGGACAACAAGTTTCAATTTTCACTGTCGCTGAAGGAGAAATAACAACTCATAATTTAAAGTACCCGGTACACAAAAGGACTTTTACCAATTGGTGGCAAGGAACATTAAATGAAGCAGAAAGTGACGAATTTTCGATTGAAACAAACGGTAAACTCGTTTTATTCCGGATATTTAAATAAAAGTTACTAAAATGTAATATTCTGGCCGCATCTTGCCAAAGAAATTATCTATATTTGTGATGTGTCTAGGGTTTTATATCTGATCATGACAATTTAGGGAAAAGAATTTAAGTTATTTCAAACAATTATAATTCTCATGGATTTTTTACACAGCGTGTGGATGTTTATCCACGATTTGGTACTTCACACCGGACCTACACTTGATATGTTAGTGAATGAGTATGGAATGTGGTTTTATGCTATTTTATTCTTAATCATTTTCTGTGAAACGGGATTAGTTGTAACACCATTCCTTCCCGGTGATTCTCTACTATTTTTAGCAGGAGCAATAGCTGTCAGACCCGAAAACGATTTACATATCTATTGGCTTGTCCTTATTCTGATAGTAGCTGCAATTATAGGAGATGCTGTCAATTATACGATCGGGCACTTTTTTGGGCAGAAACTGTTCGGAAATCCGAATTCCAGGATATTTAAGCAAGAATATCTTGAGAAAACAAACCAGTTTTATGCAAAACATGGAGGTAAAACCATAATCTTAGCGCGTTTTGTCCCAATCGTAAGAACATTTGCCCCTTTTGTTGCAGGAATGGGAAAAATGAGTTACAAGCATTTTGCCGCTTATAATATCATTGGAGGTATTGCCTGGGTTTTGATATTCTGTACATTGGGAGTACTTGTAGGAGGAATTCCTTGGGTAGAGAAAAACTTAGAAAAGGTAGTTATCATAATTGTAATAGTGTCTATCTTACCCGGTGTATTTGAATTTGTTAAAGCAAAATTAGCAAGCAAAAAAGCCGTGGAATAAACCTGGAAAAATAGAATATTGAAAGGTCTTAGCCATTAAAACCTTTTTTAGATACTCTAAATACCATTGAACTTATATGAATCAAAAATGTTCTATAAGCAAAATGGTATTTTTCTTTTAGCCTTTTCTCTTTTTAGAATTTATCAAGTAAATTATTGGTTATCATTCGAATAATATCATTAAACAAACATTATAGTTAATTTTAGGTTAATTCATTATGGAATATATAGCTAATATACCCGATTCGGGATCAAAGAAAAGAATCGTTATTATCGGCGGTGGCTTTGCAGGATTACAACTGGCTAAGAAAATCGACTCCAACTATTTTCAGATTGTACTGATTGATAAGGTAAACTATCATCAGTTTCAACCTCTAATGTATCAGGTCGCAACTGCCGGACTAGAACCTAGTTCGATCAGTTATCCTCTGAGAAAAACCTTTCATAAACGCAAAGATTTTCATTTTAGGACTTGTCTGGCAAAACAGGTTCTCCCTGAGAAAAAAATACTTGAAACCAGTATCGGATCAATCCAATATGATTATCTTGTAATAGCCACAGGATGCGATACAAACTATTTCGGCAATGATAAGCTTAAAGATTCAACATATGCATTGAAGTCTATTTCTGAATCACTACTAGCAAGGAATAGAATATTACTAAGTTTCGAAAAAGCCCTGAGTGCAAGAACTGAAGAAAAAGTAAAAGAGCATCTTACCTTTGTTATTGTAGGAGGTGGTGCTACCGGTGTAGAACTATCCGGAGCCTTAGCTGACATGAAAAAATCAGTTCTTCCTAAAGATTATCCGGAACTCGATTTCAACAAGATGGAAATACATCTGGTTGACGCCTCCCCTCGCCTACTCTTTGCTATGTCTGAAGAAGCATCAGCTAAAGCTGAAGAAACTTTAAAAAAACGAGGGGTAATTATCCACCAAAATATCCCTGTAAAAGATTATAAAGAACCTGTTGTAGAATTAGGTAATGGAACAGAACTTAAATCTCGAAATGTATTCTGGGTTGGAGGTGTAAAAGCAAACAGCCTTGCGGGATTAAATGACGATGCCTATAACAGAGGTCGTTTAGTTGTTGATGAGTACAATGCTGTGGCAGGTCATAACAACATATATTCAATCGGTGACACTTGTCTTCTCTTATCGGATAATTCTCCCAAAGGGCATGGACAAGTTGCTCAGGTCGCTATACAAATGGCTCGTACTTTAGCCAGAAACCTTAACAATGAAGTAAAAGGGCATAATCAAAAGGAGAAGTTTGTTTATAGCGATAAAGGCTCTCTGGCTACAATCGGAAGAAATGCTGCTGTTGCTGATTTATGGAAATTACACTTTGGAGGTACTGTTGCATGGTGGCTATGGCTCTGGGTACATATCCTTTCGATAGTGGGAATGAGAAATAAAGTATCTGTATTTATTGATTGGGTATGGAGTTATATAACTTATGATGTATCTCTTCGATTACTAATTCGTCCAAAGAAAAATAAGATGTACGATGAATTAGATGATCGGGAACAGAATTACGAATGAATAGTGAAAGGAAAATCAAAATTTGGTTTTCCTTTTTATTTGAATATCATCTTGTTTTAGAATTTTATTTTCTCTCATTCTCTGCCATATATTATCAGGAATAAACATCCTCAGATACTGCCTTAAATAGGCATTTCGCATATATTTCTTAAAATAAGGAGAATCTTTCAGAGCTCCATATTGAATCTGCATCGCAATAAATTCTTTTGCATGCTTAATTTCATTATTCATGCTGAATCCTTCTGACGCATCGTATGAACATACCGTTACGGGAATATGCCTCAGATCATACCCTTCTCTATTCAGTCTCAAAAAGAATTCGGTATCGGCTGCAATCCGATATTTCAGATTAAACCGATTTTTCTTCGCTATATCCGTTCTGACAAAAGCCGCCTGATGCGAGAATGGCATAAAATGATCTCTATCACAATCATAAGCTGGTCGGATATACGAAAAGCTTTTTAAACGGTATTCAGCATCACCATAAACAACGGCATATGAAGAATAATCATTATTTTGCCCGAATATTTCCTGTATTGCATTTTCTGAATAAAAATAATCTCCAGCATTCATAAAATTCACCCACAAACCGTATAGTCGGTCTAATGATTTATTCATAGCATCATAGATTCCTTTATCAGGTTCACTTATCCATAGTGATATTTTATCCTCGTATTTTTTTATTATATCAATTGTTCCATCAGTAGAACCTCCATCTATAATTATATACTCCAAATTATCATAAGTCTGATTAATAACACTTTTAATAGTATCTTCTATAATCGAAACACCATTAAATACAACTGTTACTATCGAAACCTTATCCGTATTCATCTTTAATGACTATTTATTTGATCTAACAAATCTAGCAATTCGATATCTTTGCCGTCGACTTTACGGGCAAACCACGCATCAGAATCTTTGATCAATGGGAAATCAGATTTTGTTAATATTTTAGGACTTTTCCCATTATCTCTCCAATCAAAATAACGATAAATATTATTAATCATATTGTCTTTCATATTAGAATTTAATAATACCGACTGTATATATAGCTCATCGGCACATCCTGAATGCTGAAAAAATTTCACTACATGAGGGTTTTCATTCGTAAATTTGAGTAAATACTTCACACTGTCAAGAGTCAGGCTAAACCAACAAGCACCATAATAGGCTTCTACAAATGGATATTTACGCTTAAAACCTAGCTTTCTAAACAGTTTTTTTACATATTTATTATTCCTTAAATCCCTATTTGGAAGAAAATGCCAATATTCATACCGCTTTTTCATTAATAAAGACCAACTGTCATTACCTAATTTATAATAACTGATAAAGTTATTAGCCGCTTTATCCCGATGCTTTTGGACAATATCATTAATAGGTAACACGGGATAATCCTGCCCGCTAATGAACAATATATGAGAATAATTTTGTTCGAATGATAGAATCTCCGAAAAAGAATTCAATATCTGTTGTACCTGAGAAAATCTCCCCCACACCACTTCTACCCTATTCTTCAAGAAAATAGCTTCACGAATCATATCTTTGTAGGGCAAGATATCAGCCTTACCGTCTACATTGATATAGATATCAACGTCATCGCAAAGCAGACGCGAAACCAAACGAGCGACTTGCTTAGGGTTAGTATGAGCATGTATCAATAAGGCTATTTTCATAACAACTACTTACTCAAATTTTCTAACTATTTCCATTATCTTTTTTGCAGACTTCTCCCATGAATATTCTTTCACTTGTTGATATCCCTTATCCTTCAAATTACGGCGTAAATCTGCATTTGAAAGTAATAAATTGATTTTTTGAGTTATATCTGCTGTATCGCAAGGATCAATATATAATACTGCATCCTCGCAAATTTCTTCAATGGCTTCTATTTTCGAAGCTATTACAGGGCATCCACAAACCATCGACTCTAGTGGAGGAATACCAAAACCCTCATAAAGAGATGGATAGACAGAACAAAGAGCATTTCTATACAATTCATTCAACCGGTTGTCATCAACATAGCCGGGCATTACTATATTTTCGTTATGCAAATCATTCAGATCAGGAGTATTAAAAGCCTGAAATTGCATGCCTATAATATAAAGCTTTACTGTTTTATCATCAATGTTATTAAAAGCCTCTATTAATCGCCGAAAATTCTTACGAGGATCGAACGATGATACAGAAAGAATATACCTGTCTGTAATATTCTGGTTACTTTCAACAAGATTAAGATGGTAAGTTGGAATACTGCAATTCGCAACAAACAACTTTTTATCGGAAAGCCCAAATACATCAATAATCTCTTTCTTTGAATATTCGCTGACCGTTATTATAGCGTGTGCTTTACGAGCTATACGAGGCATCATATATCCATAGTACCTCGAATAACTTTTTGCAAACCATTCAGGATGCCTTTCATGTGAAACATCATGAATAGTTATTATCTGATTATCATAAATTAAAGGTCCACATCCTGAAAAGCTTATCAATAAGGGGCTTCCTTGTTTTTTAAGATATAGAGGCAAACTTATCTGCTCCCATAAATGCCCATTTAAAGAACCACACTCAACTGTTCGAAAAGAGTATTTGTAATCTGGATTTATATTCTTGGGAATGGCTACATAAAAGTCCACACCCAACTGATAAAGTTGGTTGCATATTTCAAAAGCATAACGGTGTATACCAGTTGGCTTTTGCGTCAAAAATCGGCCATTAACAACAAACATATATTTATAATTCTCTATTCAATACTCTGTATTTTTTCCCTTTAAACCAACTCTTTTTAGGGAGTAAAGAGCTGAATAATATCCAAAATCGGATTTTGAATATCTGCCATGTTCTATTTTTAGGCTTTTCATCTGGAAAATAGTCTCTGCCAGATACAATATTGAAATATAATTTTTTTTGTGACATTCCGTTCTTCAGAAACTCTATATGGTGTGTAACCATTTGAGATTGCGGAAATATATAAAATCTTTTGTTCTTATGATCATTTATATAAGGATATTTAGACATATAACTAGGTATATGTACAGGCATATTTTCTTTAATAAGAATAAAATTACCTCCATTTTCTTTTAGATAATTAGCAATATAGCATTCCGGATATAAATCAATATCAAATAATCCTTCATGGTCTTGTATATACTTAGATCTGATTATGGCTATATCTACAGCTAAAGAATAATCTTTATCATACCAATCGGCACTAGCCCAGACTACATTCGTATTGCCATCCATTACCGCAATATATTTAGCTATAGTCCGATCGGAATATACCCATGTATCAGCTTCCAGGATGATAGTATATTCACAATCCATAGGAATATGTAAACGCCCTTCCTGTAAAAGTTGAGAGCTACCCCTACGATGCCCTGAATTGCTGTTTAATATCACTAAATCATCTATTTGAGAAGCTATATTATCTTTGATAGTATACCCATCAGAATATCCATTGGTTACTACAACTATATAATAATCAAAAGCATTCCATGTATCTTTTATTATCTGCAGGTTATATTTTAAATCTTCAATTCTATCATAAACCCGAAGTAATATAGCTATTTTACGCTTCATCAGTTTAAAAGTACTTTTACAATTTCATCCATCTTATCAACTGCTATATTCCATGAAAACTGCTGAATATATTCATTCCCCTTTACAGCGATAGATAATCTAAGATCATCATTCGACAGTATAATTTCTAATTTACCCATCAGTTCATTCGTATTTTTAGCTTGATATAACAAAGCCGTATTATTATCAATCCCATATTCAGAATGCCCCTCAATATCCGTTAATACGCAGGCACATCCACAAAACATAGCTTCCATAGGTGTTAGAGCCATTCCTTCTGTCAATGAATTCGCTATAAATATCGAATTTCGATTAAATAAACCGGCAATATCTTCAGGATCGCGATAGAATCTTATCCATTCCGGTAATCCCTCAGGTTTGGAACAAATTCCAAATAAATCGACTTGTAATTGCGGATATTTTGTTTTTAAACCATACAGGGCATCTAATCCATATTGTGACCCTTTTATTTCTTGTACAGAGTACATCATACAAACTGAATAAGGATTCCGGTCTTTTATAGGAGTAGTTATTTGAAATTTATCACTATCAATAGCATTCGGAATAAGATATGTAAGATTGGTAGTATAATTATTAACGATATTCTGTAAATAAGAAGCAACTACAATATTTGTTGTATCTGACATATTATAGGAAGAATGCAATTCGTCAATATGTCCTATCCAATTTTCATACCCCTGTATGAGATTTATTTTCTTCCCTTTTGACAAATGTAATTTACCCATATCTAAGGCAGTAGACCACCATGTTGCAATAACAACATCTGAATCCATCACTTCTTTATCACAAATAGCATCTACATAAGACATAGTAATGCCATTTCTGAATATAAACCATCTACTTGTTCTAAAGCCTTCTAAATATGTAAGAACTTTACGAATTAAGTAAGGAAGTCTATATTCCATGTATTTGGTTTTGAGAGGATATGTTATATGCACAGAATAACCCAGGTCATACAACCGATTGGCATATTCATACATAATCTTAAATCCGCCCATTGGCCGCCTTGCTTTGAACGGCATAATGAAGTTTATTTTTATTAATCTTTCCAAGTCTATATAGTTGTGGTGTATATATATAGTATTTGTAATGCAAAAAATAAAATATAAAGAAATACATAAAAAGATTTAGATCCGATAATCCCTTAACATTCAATGCTATGTTATATGCATATGCTATTAATAATGTAAAAACCCAAGCCTGATCTTTAGTAAAAGACATTTTCATCAGAATAAACTGGTAAAGAAAATATGCTATTGTTCCGGGCAATCCAATCCAAAATAATAATCGAGTATAGCCGACATCACTACCCCAGAATTCCATATGCCCCCAACCATATACCCATTGATCGAAAGTATATGGCAATATAAACATATTCTCTAATCCATCAGATGACTGAGTAGAAAACTTTCCGCTCTTTTGATAATTTATAAATCCTTCGAAAGCCCAATCCGAAAACTCCGGAAAGTAAATATAACACAGAGTAGAACCAATCGAAGCTAATAAGGCTCCGACTGCAACAAATTTAAACAATTGTGATCTTGGGGCATTGCCTGTTATTAAAAGTATTACCGCAAGAATAAGACTTGCAAATAAACCGATAGATGTAGTTCGTGCAGATAACAATCCAACATATAATATTATACAATATACGGTAGCTAATAGAGCCAATTGTACTACTCTAAACTTTCCCTTGATAGCAATATAAACAATCAAGATAAGGGCAAATCCACATGATACACCAGCACCAAAAAAAGCAACACCATAGCCTAGCAGACGTTTTCCTTCAGTATCATCTCGCTTTATCTGATTTACAAAGTCGGACATCTGCAATGAATTGAAAAAATTCCGGACTGCTTCATTTTGATGCATGGCTATAGAAATAATACACTGAGCTAAAATTGCTCCAATAATATAGTACAAGAAAAGAATAAAACTTCCTCGGGGATGTATAATAAAGAATAAAAACACAACGAGAAAAGAACCAAATAACCATGCTATCTGGCTCTTAGTATAATCGTAGAGGTATGGATCACTATATGAAGTCATATATACAGTAATCCACGACAGAAGAACAATCGGAAAATAAGCGAGAGCTATATTTATAATCTCGGGAAATGGACGACCTTGATATAAATATAAACCGAGTCCTCCGGCCGCAACAGTAAATAGAAATGAATACCCGAAAAAAGATATTGCTTGCGGATATAGTGTATAGAAGACTATTATAAAGAGTATGATTACCCCTAAATATTTTTTCATAAGAACCTATCTGAAAAAGATTTTATATAAAAAGGACTTTTTATACTTCATTCGAAAGATGCACTTTATATATAAAATAAAGATATCCTGATTACTATAATTTTCCCTTATATACAATTTCGATTTTTTACAACACCGAACAGCTTTCATGCCTAACTCAGAGTTAGCACATAAACGTAACCAGTGCAAAGATAATAATCTCTCCAGATATTCAGGTGAACAAAATTTATTTGCATCCGTTTTGCTCTGGATCAAGAGCATCAACTTTTCACATTTATATAAATAATCTACTGAAGAAACGAGTGGTACACATTCTGCAACAGAGGAATATATCTCAAAAAACTCTGGAGTTACGGGTAGTCCCAGTTTCTCGCAATGGATTTTAAATACGGCTTTCTTATTATCCAACTGTTTTTGTTCGTTTACAACCGATACTTGACTGTCATGAACCCTGTAAAATAAAAGAGGGTCTGCCAGATTAGCCAACTTAGTTACATAAACAGCTTTTACCCACAATGCATAATCTTCAACATGTAGGTATTCTTTTTCGAAAGACAATTTTTTTTCAGAAAAAAGAGTTCGACGAATCATTACTGCGGGATGACAGATTCCTGAGCGAAACAGTAAATACGCCCTTAAGTCTTCATTTGTTTCAGGATTATGATATAAATTTTTCTTTTTAACTCCAGTTTTGAATGTATAAAACTGGGTACTGACAATATCATAATCTTTATTCTCTTCCAAAAAAGCGACTTGCCTCTCAATACGATCCGGAAATGAAATATCATCCGCATCCATACGGGCAATATACTCACCTGAACATATCTCAACTCCTTTATTCAGAGTATCGATCAACTTCAGATTCGAAGAATTACTGATAGCTTTTATCCGACTGTCCCGCAATGCTATATTTTCAAGAATAGATAGAGTATTATCCGTAGAACAATCATTTATTACAATAATCTCGAGATTAGTATATGTCTGTCTCATAATAGAAGTAAGAGCATCTTCTACATACAATTCCACATTATAACATGGCATCAAAACAGATACTAACGGACTTTTCATATAATGATTAACGTTTTCTCTTTATAACTATTGTGTCATATATATTTTTGTATCCCTCTGTCATTTTATCTATTGTGAAATTCCTCAAATACGAATTTCGTGCATTGGTCTTCATATCCGGATAAACTTCAGGATTGAGAATATAATCAATTTGCTCGGCAAACACTGAAGCCTTGTTCTCTACAGCAAAACCATTACGACCGTCAAGCACCTCCGAAATCCCCCCAACAGCAGAAGCAACAACAGGAACACCAAAAGACAAAGCCTCAAGAAGAGACATCGGGAGCCCTTCATAGTTAGAAGGTAAAACAAATACATCCGCATATCTGAGATAGTTATATGCAAAAGAAGACTCTCCCATACAGAATACATTTGAGGGTAATCCATCCATATTTGTTTTGTTTCCAATCCACACAAAAGCAATATTCTTTTGTATTTCAGCTATTTCTGTAAAAAGATCAAATTTCTTTTGAGCTGAAATACGAGATATACACATTACAATATGAGTATACGATGATTGAGATTTAATGTATTCAAGCTTTTCAATAATAGGATCTTCTTCGTTTACTATCCAATCTTCCCGGCTATAATCTATAACCCCATTATACACCAAGTCTACATTATGTGATATACCTTCTTCATTAAGCCCTTCTATATCGTATTTACTAACTCCTACTATTTTCGCTGCTCTGTTTTTTAATAGTTTCTCTACAAAAAGGAATTTTCTAAAACCTTTTCTTATTGAATCAAATCCATGAACCGTATAAACAATAGTTTTAGGATTGAATACCAGTCGGCCTATAGCTCCCATCTTAGAAGAATGCAGATGAACAACGTCTGGCTTATATTTTAAACGAAGCCTGAATAAACGAACAGCTAAACCAATATCTTTTAATGAGATATGCTTACGATGTTCACTTATCCTTATCAAATTTTCATGATTATCTAAATGAGCCCATGCTTCGCCATTCCCCCCATATACTATATAAACAGTATTTCTATCTTTCAGTTTTTCAACGAGATTTGCGACAACAGTCTGTGCTCCGCCAAACTCGGAAACGGTTATTACTTGAAATATTTTCACATGTTTAATTTATTCTGAATACAATGACAAATGTACTGTTTTTTAACAATAAAACCACGAATCAGAAAATTATTAGCCCTTATTGGCTTCCAAGTTTTAATTGATACAAAGAGGTATATTTGCAATATATTTTTAAATTTGCATACTAATATTGGATATTTACCCTCTTTCTTATCTTATAACGATTATACATGGACCGATTATTCACGCGCAGGGGATTTAGCTTCTTTATCATGATATTTGATCTGCTGATCATCTATTTCTCAACATACTTGTCTTATCTTTATTTCGAAGACACTCTCGCGGCATATGACGATAATCTTCAGGCTGTCGTATCAATGGCTCCTTATATAGGCTTATTTTATTTAATAATCGGACACGTATTTGAATTGGATAAACCCAAAGAGTTTACTCTATTCGGAGTTTCCTATTCTGTTACAGTATCAATTGCTTGTCTCTTTCTTTTGACGATGGCAATGAGCTTCCTTACCCGAAGGCTCGCCTATCCTCGAAGTATATTGATAATGAGTTCTTTTATACAGGTAATTTTATTGTCATTCTGGCATTTATTTATAAATAAACGATACCTGATAGCGAATGTAAAGAAGAAAGTTCTTGTTATAGGTTATCAAAAGGCAAAAAAATTGGCTTTCAAGCTTCTTAGTTCGAATGGAATGTGGACGAATGTCAATTTTATATGTACACCAGATTCACCTAATCTGGATAAACACATAGAAGCCTGTGATGTTGCTTTTCTATCTGAAGATGTAGATGAAACGACAAAGCAGAGCATCGCTGAATTTTGTGTTGGCAGAGACAAAGAGTTTTGTTATGAGCCAAAATTTCAGGAAATATTTCTTTTTAATGCAAATTTTGTACAGATAGAAGATACACCAATACTTAAAGTACGGCCTTTCGATGTTAATGCCGAAAATAATTTTGTAAAAAGAATATTAGATTTAAGTATTTGCATTATAGGAGCGATTATTCTTCTTATTCCTTTTCTGATCGTTGCAATGTGTTTAAAGATCGGAGGAGGATCAGTATTCTTTAAGCAGGAACGGGTTACCCAGTATGGAAGAATCTTCCAGATTTATAAATTCAGGACAATGATTGAAAATGCAGAAGCTGTTTCGGGTCCTGTTTTGGCTCAAGAATCAGACAAACGAATAACAAAACTGGGACATATACTTAGAGCTACCCGCTTAGATGAACTCCCTCAAATATACAATATTCTCATAGGAGATATGAGTATTGTAGGACCACGTCCCGAACGCCCTTTCTTTGTTGAGCAATTTTGTAAGGAAATACCGGAATATAATCTACGCCACAGAGTAAAAGCAGGACTTACTGGTCTCGCTCAGGTACAAGGAAAATACAACACCTCTGTACAAGACAAATTGAAGTACGACCTTCTGTATATCAATGGGTATTCTTTTGCGATGGATGTAAAGCTTATCATGCAAACACTGACTGTACTTCTAAAAAAGAGCAGTACTGAAGGTATTAAAGAAGCAATTGAAAACGAAGAGCTTATCAACAGGCTTGCAGAAGAAAACTAAACACCCAATTATATTCGGGTCGAAGAACATACAATTATTTACTAGAATAAAGTAACTTAGTGGATTATCTGTTTTGGGGCTAATTGTAGATAATCACTGCAAATAGTTATCACTCAGCAATATGCCATAAAACCGATAAACTCTAAATTTATACATATAATTTCAATGAACAGTTTTTCCGAATTAATAACAAGACGCAGGAGTATTCGAAAATTCACAGAAGAATTGATCGCTCCGGAACATGTAGAACTAATATTAAAAGCAGGTCTTAAATCTCCATCATCAAAGAATGCAAAACCTTGGCACTTTATAGTTGTTGAAGATAAAGACTTATTAGAAAAACTAAGCCATGTAAAAAAAATGGGTTGTAAATTTCTACCCGAAAGTGCCTTATCTATTGTGGTTGCAGCCGATCCTTTGGTCAGTAATGTATGGATAGAAGATGCGTCAATTGCATCGATTATGATGCAACTACAAGCTGAAGACCTTGGATTGGGTAGTTGCTGGATACAAATCAGAGACAGATATAATGCTGCAGAAGTACCATCGGAAGAATGTATCAAAGACCTTTTGGAGCTTCCTATGCAATTACAAGTTTTATCTATTATAGCAATCGGACATAAAGGACAAGAAAAAGCCCTTATAGATGATGATAAACTTGAATGGGAAAAAGTTCATATCGGCAAATTTTAAAGTCTCAGACTTTTTATTGACTTTGCAAAAGACTGAAATACATCATTAATACTTTCTGTTATTCAAAATCAGATATTAAAGCTAAAGATCTCCAATATATTTTCATCAAAAAATAAATTAAGCCATATGGCAAAAATATCCAATAACAGGCTTCCATTCGGACTAATATTACTATTAGTCGGAATTATCTATCTGCTGAGTAAAACTGGAATACTTGAAAATATACCATACATCAGTAAAATGATGAACATCGGTACTTTTTTTCTGGTGGCAGGGCTAATATTTTTAATAACCAAAACAGAAAAAACAATAGGTATAGTTTTTACAGCAATCGGTGTCATTATTAATTTTGACTTTTTCTTCGGATGGCTGCAAAACTATTCAACATTCATAATTCCTATAGCCTTAATTGGTATCGGTTTAGCGATGGTATTGACCTCAAAGAAATAAATTTCCAACATGAATATCGTATTTATAGGAGCAGGACGCTTAGCTACTAACCTTGCTCTGGCACTGCATGGTAAATCTTTTAATATCATTCAGGTATATAGCAGAACAATAGAGTCTGCAGCATTTCTTGCCGGTAAAGTAGACGCTATCGCAATAACCAATTTGTCGGAAATCTCTCCTAATGCCGATTTATACATTTTTTCGGTAAAAGATTCGGTCTTAACTGATTTATTAAATAATATACCTCCGAATAAAGGATTATGGGTGCATACCGCAGGAAGCCTGCCTTTAGAAATATTCGATAAGTACAACCCAAGGTTTGGAGTTTTATATCCTTTTCAAACTTTCAATAAAGACCGACTGGTCGACTTTCGAAAAATTCCTCTATTTATAGAAACTAATATTAAAGAAGACCTCTCGATATTACAAGACATATGCTGTAAAATATCAGATCAGGTATACAGCCTCTCATCCGATAAACGTCAATACCTCCATCTTACCGGAGTATTTGCGTGTAACTTTGTAAATCAGATGTATGCGATATCCGAAAATATACTAAAAAAAGAAGGTATTCCTTTTGATGTGGTTCTACCTTTAATTGATGAGACTGCAGCTAAAGTCCACCAAATATCTCCAAAGGATGCCCAAACAGGACCTGCCGTACGATATGATACGAATGTTATAGACAAACATCTCACATTACTGGAAGACAAACGTTTAAAAAATATTTATAAATCGATAAGTGAATATATTCACGAAACAAATAAAAAAAATCAATGAGTACGATTAATTACGATCTAACAAAAATAAAATCATTTATATTTGATGTGGACGGTGTGCTATCTCCGGACTGTATTCCTTTATCCATAGAAGGAGCTCCTATGCGCATGGTCAATATCAAAGACGGATATGCCTTGAATCTGGCCTGTAAATCAGGCTATGGTCTTGCGATCATAACAGGCGGAGACACAGATGCAGTAAGGCAGCGTTTTGCCCGGTTAGGAATAGAGCACATATACATGAGATCCTCAATCAAAATAAACGACTTGAACGATTACATGGCGAAAACAGGTTATAAACCTGAAGAAATTTTGTATTCGGGTGATGATCTGCCCGATTTTCATGTAATGCAAACAGTTGGTTTGCCTGTTGCTCCTGCTGATGCAGCACCCGAAATAAAAGGTATTGCCAAATATATTTCTCACAAAAAGGGAGGAGAAGGTGTTGCCCGTGATGTAATTGAACAAGTAATGAAAGCACAGGGAACATGGATGAATGACAAAGCTTTCGGCTGGTAACCTGTTAATAAGGTATCAGATATGTAAATGGACTAAAAGGAATATTCCTCAATATAAAATATACAACTAGTATCAATAGAAATACAATAGCAAAGTTTTTAGAAAAAAGGAAACCCTTTGCATTATACTTCCCTTTCTTCAAGTATACACGCACCATAATGTAATACAGATAAAGAAAAAAAGGAATGCTCATGATAAATAACGCATTATAACGCAAAGACTTAGTCATTTCTCCATGCAGCAGATAATGAAATGCTCTCTGCCCACCACATCCAGGGCAATATAATCCTGTTACATGGTACAAACTGCATTGAACACTCCAAGCACTGTTCGACTCTTCATAATTATAATACATTATGAGAACTAATGCCAGAATTATAATCGAAATTACTATTATTATATACTTTTTCATAAAGATAAAGGGCAGCTGATCAAGCTGCCCTTCTACAATTATAATACAGCCTATCTGGCATATTGATCTAATATTTCCTGATATGCTTCAAGCATAGCGACACCACTGCCTGTAGCAAACATTATTATAGTATATATCAGATTCAAAGCTCCTAATACGATAGCTATTAAAGATAAAATTTTAGTATTTCGAGAACTTTGTTCTGCACCGAAATAATCTTTATAACCATACTTCGAATCTACTTGTGTTGAAAACACAATAGCAATTATACCCAATATTAATCCTATGCAACAAGGGCTGCAGAGACCAACAACAGTTCCAATAATAGCAAGAGGTAAATAATTATTGGGTTTGGGCGGTAAATTCTGTCCCTCAGGATTATCGAATCCAAAATTTGTGTTTTGTGTAAATGATTTATTTTCCATAGACAATACAAATGAAAGTATTTAACATTATATTATTTCAAAGTAACAGTATGATGTCGAAATTTACGTCTCTTCCTAATAATCAAAAGTACCAAATTCGCTTCTGATGGTGAGCTTGGCTTTGTCAGCCTTCTCTACCCTACCTATTATTTGAGCATCAATACCAAAGGATTTAGATATATCTATTATTGATTGTGCATGTTCAGAATCAAGATAAATCTCCATCCTGTGTCCCATATTAAATACTTTATACATTTCTTTCCAATCTGTACCCGATTGTTCCTGTATCAATTTAAACAAAGGAGGTACAGCAAACATATTATCTTTAATAACATGTACTTTATCGACAAAGTGCAGCACTTTAGTCTGAGCTCCCCCCGAACAATGCACCATACCATGTATCCGAGGTCTCAATTGATCTAATATTTCTTTAATTACAGGAGCATATGTACGGGTTGGCGAAAGAACCAGCTTACCAGCATCAATATCAACTCCTTCCACATTGTCCGTCAGAGATTTCCCCCCCGAATATATTAATTCAGAAGGAATAGAAGCATCATAGCTTTCTGGATATTTTTTTGCCAGATAATTAGCAAAAACATCGTGGCGAGCCGAAGTCAAACCATTACTGCCCATTCCTCCATTGTACTGTTTTTCATAAGTAGCTTGTCCCGAAGATGATAATCCTACGATAACATCTCCCGGTCGGATATTATCATTTGAGATAACATCAGCCCTTTTCATTCTGCAGGTAACAGTACTATCAACAATTATAGTACGAACCAGATCACCTACATCAGCTGTTTCCCCTCCGGTTGGATATATATTTACTCCTAAGTCAGATAATTCAGCACACAATTCATTAGTTGCATTGATAATCGCTGAAATAACTTCTCCTGAAACCAAATGTTTATTACGCCCGATAGTAGAGGATAAGAGTATATTATCTGTAGCTCCTACACAAAGAAGATCATCAATATTCATGATCAACGCATCCTGAGCAATACCTTTCCACACAGACAAGTCTCCTGTTTCTTTCCAATAGATATATGCCAGAGAAGACTTTGTCCCGGCTCCATCTGCATGCATAATATTACAATATGCAGGATCTCCTCCCAGCACATCAGGTATTATTTTACAAAAAGCTTTGGGGTATAAGCCTTTATCAATATCTTTTATCGCATTATGCACATCTTCTTTAGATGCCGACACTCCTCTCTGATTGTATCTCTGATCGCTCATTATGTTATTGTATATAAGATAGTCTTAGACATGTTTCGTACAAAAGTAACAAAAATTAATATATCTTTGACCCGTATTTTAATCACAACACTCGAATTTATGAAAAAAGAAAAAACATCACTCGCCTTTGGTTTCGCCTCATGGGCTGCGCTCCTTTTAGGTATGGCCGGATTTTTGGTTGGATTATGGAGAGCCGAGATGCTATTAAGTGAAAAAGGCTATTACTTTACGATCTTGTTATATGGATTATTTTCAGCGGTAGCAGTTCAAAAAAGTGTACGGGACCGCATCGATGGAATTCCAGTCAGCGATATATTTTATGGCATCAGTTGGGCGTCAATAGTTATTTCTATAGTACTATTAGCTATTGGACTTATTAATGCTGAAATTTTACCAAGCGAAAAAGGATTTTACGCTTTTGGATTTATTTTAGCTCTATTTGGAGCCATATCGGTACAAAAAAACACCAGAGACAATGCTGATATTGAAAATAAAAGAGAAACACAGAACAGTGAATCCTAAGGGAATAGGTATATCTGAAAACCATATAAAAAGGGCTTTGTCAATAAAGTCCTTTTTTCTTATAAAAAAGAGATGTCGTAACTGATCGAAATATAACAAGGAATACTTATCTTTGCAATCCAAATTATTTGATCAATGATTAATCGCGTTCTTATCCGTATTAGAGTTATACAAATTCTGTATTCAACTTACCAGAATGGTAGTGGAGATTTGAAAAAAGCTGAAAACGAACTCATGTTCAGCTTACAAAAATCATATGACCTCTATTATTTTTTACTACTGCTACTTGTAGAAACCACCGATGCTTATGCTAAACGCGTCGAAGCCCGTAAAGCCAAACTACTTCCTACAGACGAAGATCTGAATCCAAACACAAAGCTAATTGACAATCTATTTATAAAACAGCTGAAATCAAATATTCAATTCAACGAATATTTGGAAGAAAGACCCTTATCGTGGGATGAGTATGATAATTATGTAAAAGGATTACTTGAAAACATCCTGAAATCGGACACTTATGCTGAATATTCGCAAAATGTGATCTCTGATTATGAAAGTGATCGTGAATTTTGGCGGAAAATATTCAAGTCGATGGTTTATTGTGATGAGAAATTAGACGATATTCTTGAAGAAGAGAGCGTTTACTGGAACGATGACATTGAAATCGTTCAGTCTTTTGTTCTGAAAACAATCAAAAAATTCGAATATGAAAACGGAGAAAAGCAAGAATTGCTTTCGATGTTCAAAGATGAAGAAGATCGTGTTTTCGCTGTAAAACTTTTACGTGAGTCGATGTTCAATGTGAAAAGCTCACGAGACATGATTAATAAATATGCGAAAAACTGGGAATCGGAACGTATTGCATTTATGGATATGATCATTATGCAGGCTGCTATTACAGAAATACTTTCATTCCCGTCAATACCTATAAATGTGACTATGAACGAGTACATAAATATTGCGAAATCATATAGTACACAGAAGAGTTCTTCGTTTATTAATGGTATTTTGGATGCAATTGTATCGGAGCTAAAAGCAGAAAACAAGTTATTAAAAAAAATAGAACAACAAGGAAAGTAAGAAGGTTATATACTTTCATATTTTACAAAATAAAGTATCTTTGTAAAAGAAGTATCAGAATTTAATCTGACTTTTACCTTAGTTTATATAAAATATAAGAAATAAAACTTATGAATTCATTATTCGTATTCTTACAAGCAGCAGGTCCCGGAGGTGGAGCATGGAGTACAATCCTTATGTTTGGATTGATTATTGTTGTATTTTACTTTTTCATGATCCGTCCACAACAAAAGAAACAAAAAGCATTGCAAGAAGCTCGTAGTGCTATGAAAAACGGAGATAAAGTAATTACTGCAGGCGGTATACACGGCTGTATAAAAGAAGTTGGAGAAACTTTCTTTATTGTAGAAATTGCAGATAATGTAAGAATTAAAATAGATAAAGCATCTGTATTCGCAGCAGGCGAAACTCCGGCTGCAACAGAAGTAAAGAAAGATGCATAAACCGTTTCAGGTTAAAGAAAGTGGCGATAATCTGAATTTTCGGCACTATTGTTCTAAGCTTTTTAGGGAATCAACACCCTGATATATTAATGTACAACTTATACAGAAGCATAAGCAAATGAGCAGTGCTAAAGAACAAATATGGAAAGGGGTCAGGATTTTTTTTAAACGAATATCGTGGAAAAAAATTCTGACTTTTTCCTTTTTTACTTTAATAGCTACGATCTTATGGTTCATGCAGATATATAATAAGAATTTCGAGACAACGATTAACATCCCCATCAAGTATATATCTATTCCCGACAGTATTATATTTCAGGATACACTGCCATCAAACATCACTATGCGAATCAAGGATGACGGTTTTGCGATGTTCAGGTATTATTTCAAAAAAAGAGATACTTTGAGGATAGATGTACAATCGATTATCAAAAACGGGAACTCAAAAGTTCTACAAGGCAGCAGTTTTGATCTTTTCATCAGAAAATCGCTACCAATATCTACGCAAGTACTAGCATATGATCCTATACGCATTTCATTTGTATATGCAGCTCTCGAAAGTAAAAAAATACCGGTAATATTTGACGGACAACTGAACTTATCTCCCGGATATTTTCTGAATAACGATCTGAAAATAACCCCAGATAGTATTACAGCATATGGATCGCAGGCAGATTTGAATAAAATTATGTTTGCATATACGTCTAATGATACCGTTAGTGGGTTGAGTGCAAATAAGCGGCTCAAATACTCATTAGCGAATAAAGAGCGTATCAAGTTTTCCCCTGCTTATATTTATGTCGATGTACCGATAGAGGCCTATACACAAAAGACTGTAGAGGTCCCGGTAGAATGTCTCAATCTACCGGAAAAACTGACGATTAAGTTTTTCCCATCCAAGGTTAAACTTACATTTTTTGTAGGAGTTTCGGAAGTTGATTCGATCCGTGAAAAAGACTTCTCCGTTGCCATAGATTATAATGGACTGCAAGAATCAAAACAGGCTTCAGTACCTGTACGAATAACATCGAGCCCAGGATTTGTCCGAAACCTCACTATCACACCACCTAATGTTCAATATATTTTCGAATATAAAAACGAAATCATAAACAATGATTAAATTAGGTATCACAGGAGGAATAGGCAGCGGAAAATCTACAGTCAGCGAGATAATAAAATTGTTGGATGTGCCTGTATATATTGCTGATATCGAAAGTAAAAAAATAACAGAATCATCTCCGGTTATCAGAAAAAAATTGATTGAAGCTTTCGGCGAAGATTTATATGATGGAGAAAAACTAAATAAACCTCTTCTCGCATCGTATATATTCAATGACAAACAAAAACTCACAATAACTAACTCCATAATACATCCTGAAGTAGATAAAGACTTCTGTAGGTGGGTCGAAGACCAAAACAGCATGCCTGTCGTTGCAGTAGAAACGGCAATTTTATTTGAATCGGGAATGAACCGTTTTACGAATAAAGTGTTGATGGTATACACCCCTTTGGAAGAAAGGATAAGGCGAACCATGCTTCGTGATAAAACAAGCCGACAAAAAGTGGAAGAACGAATATCAAGCCAAATGCCAGATGAGAAGAAAGCGGAAATGGCTGATTATATAATATACAACGATGAAAAAAAATCATTAATACAGCAATGTACTGATTTAATAAATATATTGAGGTCTCAGACCTTGTAACTGCGTTGATAAGCATAAATGCAACAGGCAGTTAAATAAAAAAAATTATCAAATACTAGTTTTACGTACAATGATTGAAGACAATTTATATAATGATATTTTTGAGGCTAATAAACGTTGGGTAGAACAAAAATTAGCCGAAAATCCCGACTTCTTCCACCATCTGGCAGAAGAACAGAATCCTGATTTTCTATATATCGGATGTTCCGACAGTCGGGTACATGCAAACGAGATCATGGGTTTGAAACCCGGTCAGGTTTTTGTCCACCGTAATATAGCCAACATGGTACTGAACACTGATCTGAATGCTTTGTCTGTAATAAATTATGCAGTGGAAAATCTACGGGTAAAATACATTATTGTATGCGGACACTATAACTGTGGCGGCATCAAGGCTGCTATGAATTTCACCGATTCGGGGATTATAAGCCCTTGGTTAAGAAGTATCCGTGATGTATACAGATTGCATGAAAAAGAACTTAGCCAGATACAGGATTTTGAACAACGCTATCGCCGTTTTGTGGAAATCAACATCTACGAACAATGTATTAATGTAATCAAAATAAGAGAAGTTAGGGAATCATTCGAAAAAACAGGATATCCTCGTATAGTAGGATGGGTTTACGATTTACAGGATGGCTCATTGACAGATATGGATGTTAATTGTGAAAAAGAGTTCGAACGAATACATAACATTTTCCGATTAGGATAAATCAATTTTTTACTGCTTTTGGCAATAGTATAAAGTCAAAGCAAATAATCTAAAGCTATTATTACTAAATATGAAACATCTGCTATTTATATCTATTCTCTGCATATCTGTTTTTCAGGCTTGCACTCCTCCTAAGAAATCTGAAGAGAAAATAGTATCGGTATCAATAGAACCTCAAAAATATTTATTAGATAAGCTGGTTGGCAATAAATATACTGTAAATACTGCGATACCGATAGGCTCTAATCCAGAGACATACGATCCTTCCCCGGCGCAGATGGTAAATATTGGCAAAAGCGAGATCTATTTTAAAATCGGAAATCTGGGTTTTGAAAATACATGGCTGAAAAACATCAGTATAAATAATCCTCAGATGAGTATAATCGATTGTTCGCTCGGAATCCAGACAATACATGACGATCATGGTCATGCCAACGGAGACCCACATATATGGAGTTCGACACAAACAGCTCTTACTGTAGCGACCAATATGTACAATGCGCTTATACAGCATGATACTAAACATAAAGATTATTATCTGGATAATTTCAAAGCTTTAGAAAAATCAATTCAACAAACCGACAGTATAGTAAAGAGCTATGTTGCAGAAGCTCCTACCAAATCTTTCATTATATTTCATCCGGCACTTAGCTATTTTGCAGAACAGTATGGGTTACACCAATACAGTATAGAAGTAGATGGTAAAAACCCTACACCAAGACAGATAGCCGAATTGGTGAAAAAAGCGAAGCAAGAGAATATAAAAGTTATATTCATGCAAGAAGAATATGATATAAAAAATGCTGAACCAATAGCTAAAGAAACAGGAGCCAGAATTGTTATTATAAACCCATTATCGTATAACTGGGATCAAGAGCTAATAAAAATAGCGAAAGCTATTGCCGGCAAATAAGGTCTCAGACTTTTTTAGAACTATTACTTTCAGAATAAGCTCTTGCATATATATATGCTTTACTAAAATGAATAAGATTCTCGAAATAAAAGAAATATCAGTTGGATATGAAGCCAATAAGCCTATATTGAAAAATGTAGATCTTACTGTTTATGAAAACGACTTTTTGGGTATCATTGGTCCGAATGGAGGCGGAAAAACAACCTTACTCAAGACTATTTTAGGTTTAATAAAACCAACCGAGGGTTCTGTAAAATTCTACAAGAATAATATAGAAAGTAAAATTAATCTGGGATATTTACCTCAGATTAATAAAATAGACAGAAATTTTCCTATATCTGTCTTTGATGTAATTCTATCCGGATTAACAGCAAAAAGAAAGCTTTTTTCTTATTATACTGAAGAGCAGAGAAACAAGGCTAGACAAACAGCTGATTTAATGGGGTTAAGTACTTTTCTTGAGAGACCTATCGGAAATCTTTCGGGTGGACAATTACAACGTACACTTTTAGGTAGAGCAATTGTTGATGACCCTGATTTATTGATACTTGATGAGCCGAGTTCTTATGTCGATAAACGATTCGAAACAGACTTTTACAAAATACTGGAGGAGATCAACAAGAATACAGCCATTATACTGGTTTCGCACGATGTAGGTACCGTCGTTTCTATGGTTAAAAATATAGCTTGCGTTAACGAAGGATTACACTATCATGCAGGGTCAAATATCTCAACAAATTGGCTCGAGCAAACATATACAACCTGTCCGATAGAGATTGTTGGACATGGCGATTTTCCACATCGCGTACTTGAAAAACACGAAGGCTGTAAGTGTTGTAACACAGATGAAGAATAAACATTGAGGGAGATAACCATTAAACTTTTTTTATTCAATAAGTGTTCAAGTCTTAAGAACTTATAATACCGAAGTTAAGGAAATTTTTTTTTGTTTACTTACGATTATGTATCAAGTAACTGAAAGTATTTAATGACAGATTTAAAAGCGATAACCTGCTCTTGCTGTTATTCTTGCAAAGTCAACATTTCAAGCAGCGAGAGCAAATGCAAAATTTATTAGAAACATATAGTTATTTAATATGAAATACTACTATTCACTACTAACTTTACTAACGACCGCTATATTGTTATCCTCATGCGGTAGTGTTCCTGTCACCGGACGTAAACAAATGCTGCTTGTATCCGATCAGGAAGTGTTGACACTTAGTCTACAACAATACAATGAATTTATAAAGACCGCACCTAAGTCTACGGATAAAGCTAATACAGCTCTTGTACAAAAAGTAGGTAGAAACATAGCAAGCGCCGTTGAAACCTACATGAAAGCCAATGGTATGGAAAGTCTTATATCAAGCTATTCTTGGGAATTCAACCTGGTAAAAAGTGCTGATGTCAACGCCTTTTGTATGCCGGGGGGTAAAATAGTTGTCTATGAAGGCATCTTGCCTGTTACTCAAGACGAAACCGGATTGGCTGTTGTACTCGGGCATGAAGTGGCACATGCTGTTGCAAAACATGCGAATGAGCGAATGAGCCAACAAGTAGCTGCACAATACGGTAATGCAGCTCTAGGTGTGGCCTTGGGCGGGGCATCATCTACTGTGCAGACTGTAGCATCTTCGGTATACGGGCTTGGCGCTCAGTATGGAGTAATGCTCCCCTACTCCCGCAAACAGGAATTAGAAGCAGATAAGCTTGGGCTAATCTTTATGGCAATGGCAGGGTATAATCCTCAGTTAGCTGAAAGCTTTTGGGTAAGAATGTCTCAAAAAACCGGAGGTCAAAGTGTTGCCGAATTTCAGAGCACCCACCCATCAGACGAAACGCGAATCAAAAAAATAAAAGAAGAATTGCCTGAAGCAATGCAATATTATAAAGGTGGAACTACGAAGAATACATCAAATTCGAATGCAAAAACATCCGAACAATGGAAATTCTAATACTCTGGCTTCACTCTAAAAAAACTTCCGGTTTATGTATAACCGGAAGTTTTTTTGTTCTTTTATCTATAAGTAAAACAGGATAATTAAGGGAAGCGACCTGAAAATGGAATATCTACGTAACCTTTGTTACCTTTTTCATTCTATTGAAAATGGAGTTTATATAAGAAGGTCTATAATCAAAAAAATAGACATCGGAAAAGTTACAAATTTTGTGTATACTTTGCTACCTTTTATAATATCAAACATTGACAATCCAAGAATCACAATATATTTAACAGTAAGAGAAAAGCAGGCTGTATTCAATAATAATTGTTCGCTATTTAGTTTGTAACCTTTTTATTATTCAAAAAAAATAACGAAATTTGTAAAGCATGAGTCTATATAAAGATTCCCTAAATAGCAACATCATCAGATAATTAATTAAAATAATCAAACAAGTAATCAAATGACAAAAAGCGCATTACAAGTAGCCAGAGCTGCTTATAAGCCTAAAATGCCTAAAGCATTGTATGGTTCAGTGAGAGTAGAAGAAGGTGCTGCAACACAATCTGTTGCAGATCAGGATGAAGTAAAAAAACTTTTTCCTAACACCTATGGAATGCCTATTCTAAAATTCGTTGAATCAGCTGAAAAAGCTAATTTTCCAGCTATGAATGTTGGTGTTATTCTATCTGGAGGACAGGCTCCAGGTGGACACAATGTTATCGCTGGTATTTTTGATGGAATTAAAAGTCTAAATAAAGATAGCAAAGTATACGGATTCCTAATGGGACCGGGAGGATTGGTAGATCATAAATATCAGGAGTTAACCTCTGAAATTATTGATGAATACCGTAACACAGGTGGTTTTGATATTATTGGATCGGGTCGTACCAAACTTGAAACTAAAGAACAATTTGACAAAGGCCTTGAAATATTAAAAAAATTAGACATCAAAGCTCTTGTTATTATCGGAGGTGATGACTCTAATACAAACGCTTGTGTACTAGCTGAATATTATGCAGCTATTAATGCGGGAGTACAAGTCGTTGGGTGTCCTAAAACAATCGATGGAGACTTGAAAAACGAAATGATCGAAACTTCTTTCGGGTTCGATACTGCATGTAAAGTTTATTCGGAAGTTATTGGAAACATCGAAAGAGACTGTAACTCTGCCCGTAAATACTGGCACTTCATCAAACTAATGGGTCGTTCAGCTTCTCATATCGCTTTAGAATGTGCGCTTCAGACCCAACCAAACTTCTGCATTATTTCAGAAGAAGTAGAAGCTAAAAACCAATCTTTGGATGATATTGTAACTGAAATAGCTACAGCTGTTGCAAACCGTGCTGCTAATGGAAATAACTTCGGTACAGTTCTTATCCCAGAAGGCCTTATTGAATTTATCCCTGCTATGAAGGCTCTTATTGCAGAATTGAATGACTTCCTAGCTCATCATCAGGATGAATTCAACGCTGTTGCAAAAGACGAAAAACGTCAATATATTATCAAAAACCTATCTGCAGTCAATGCTGCTATATACGAAAGCTTACCGGAAGGTGTTGCCCGTCAGTTGACTTTAGATCGTGACCCTCATGGCAATGTTCAGGTTTCTTTGATCGAAACAGAAAAGCTATTGGCTGAAATGGTTGGAAACAAACTTGCAGAATGGAAAAAAGCCGGAAAATATTCAGGTAAATTCGCTTCTCAGGTTCACTTCTTCGGATATGAAGGACGTTGTGCTGCTCCTTCTAATTATGATGCCGATTATTGTTATTCTTTGGGATATACAGCTTCTGCTATTATTGCTGCAGGTAAAACTGGATATATGTCATCTGTACGCAATACAACAGCTCCCGCTGATCAGTGGATTGCCGGAGGTGTACCTGTAACAATGATGATGAATATGGAACGCCGTCATGGAGAGATGAAACCGGTTATCCAAAAAGCATTAGTTAAATTAGATGGTGCTCCTTTTAAATTTTTCGCTGCAAACCGCGAGAAATGGGCTGTGGGTACTGAATATGTATATCCGGGACCAATTCAATATTTTGGACCAACAGAAGTATGTGATCAACCAACGATAACTCTAAAATTAGAGCTAGGTAAATAAAATATACTTCATAGAAACGCCGAAGGTTCTTCAATCTTCGGTGTTCTATTATTTATATACCAGTTCATAATTATTTCCAGGTAAGGTACGTATTATATCCTTCATCTCCATCATCAACAATAATGGAAGTAAAGAAGTCAGAGGCATATTGCTTTGCATTGATAAGGCATTGATGTGCAAAGAATCATTCTCAAGCAACAAGTCGTAAACCGCCTGCTGATCAGGAGATAAATTAAGGAATAACTCTTGTTGACGAGGTTGAACTTTATTCTTAACATCCCATTGCATATATTGGATAAACTGTTCGGCAGACAGTAGCATAACCGCTTTATTCTGTTCAATCAGCATATTACACCCTCCTGATTCTTTATCAGTAATCCGCCCGGGAAGAGCGAAGACATCTCTGTCATAAGAGCACGCTAAATCAGCTGTAATAAGCGACCCTCCTTTCATATCAGATTGTACAACAACAGTAGCATCAGCTAATCCTGCAACAATCCGGTTTCGTTTGACAAAGTTATACTTGTCAGGTTCTGTCATACTCACAAACTCGGTAAGCAGTCCTCCATTGTCTAACATATTTATTGCAATCTGACGATGAACTGACGGATAAATACGATCTAAACCATGTGCCAAAACACCAACAGTAGGAAGTCCAACCCTGATTGCAGATTTATGACTCTGAATATCTATTCCATAAGCCAGTCCACTAACAATTAATGCATCAGGAAAAGAAGACGCTATATCTTCGAGAAACCGATCACAGAAATCATTGCCATAACCATTTGATTTACGGGTTCCAACAATACTGATCACTTTAGTATTATCCAGATTTGTATTCCCTTTGTAATAGAATAAAATAGGTGCATCTATGCATTCTTTCAATCTATATGGATAATTCTGATCTTTATAAAAGAATGTTCGGATATTATTCTTTGTTATAAAGTCGAGTTCTTTCTCTGCTTTTCGCAATACCTCCGGATTTAAGATTTCATTCGCTAAATGTGTGGAAAAATTGGGAATTGACATTAACTCTTTTCTAGAAGACTTAAATATGCGCTCTTCATCTCCGATTTCATCTAACAAATTGCGGGCTAATACATCACCAACTCCGTTTATTTGAGTAAGTGCTATCTGAAAGAATAGCTTTGTTGTGTTGTTGTTCATTGCTCGTATTTATATCATCAAAGATATTGAAATCTTTTGGATAAAAATTTGTGTATAATAAAAAATGACTTTATATTTGCACCCGTAATCGCGAAAGTAGCTCAGTTGGTAGAGCACGACCTTGCCAAGGTCGGGGTCGCGGGTTCGAATCCCGTCTTTCGCTCATAGGATGCTCGGATGGTGGAATGGTAGACACGCAAGACTTAAAATCTTGTGACCATTAGGTTGTGCGGGTTCAAGTCCCGCTCCGAGTACTTTCATAAACGCTAATTGATTATCTATTAATTAATTAGCGTTTTTTAATTAGTGAAATTGGCGAGTTTTTGGCGAGATAATTTTAGATAAGACTTTTTCGCACCTAAACACCTACGAGTTTTTAACCTTACTATTGCTATCACCAGAATGACTTTGTGGACTATACAAAATATTGATCAATATAATAATCTATTGCAAAAAGGATATATTTCAGGCAGTTCTGATTATATATATCCTTTATTCAGCGATGGTTATAAGTGGATGATTGATCAAATGCACAAACGTTTAAATAATAAGCCTAATAGCTCATCATATCCTATATGGGCATGGCATCAATTTGAGAATAGCAAAAAAAAGAAACCTGACCTCAGATATAAAATTGCTGGAGAAAGAGGAGAAGAATTTGTTTTATTAGAAATTAATAAAGATGATACAGAAGTCCTCCTTTCTGATTTTGACCTATGGCACTTTCCTCTATCATATCAAAGTTATATAGGTGACTCCGAGCAGGACACACTCTTATTTGAGCAAGAACTAACTAATCTTGGGTTTGATTCTAAACTGAATAATGAACTTCCTCCTTTTTATGCAGATTGATTATATATTCATACCTTAGTAAAACGAAATGCAGCAATCAAAGATGATTGGTTTAAGATTTTGTATATTAGTATCGTATAAATAATTACCTGGAGAAAAACGACAAATTCTAAAATTATGAGCTTTGAAGACGATATGATTGAAGCGGGGTTTCGCAACGAAGATGATTACTTAGATTATATTTGTAACCAATATGATAAAGTTTCAGGATCGCAAAATTCTGATTATGAAAATGAGGAAGATCTTGAATATCAACGTGAACTATATGAGGAGAAAGTAGAGCTAAGGAGAGAACTAAAACATGTTTATAATCAATTTGTTAATTGGCGAACAAACTTTCCTCATGAAATTGATATCTGGGAAGGAGATTGTAGAAATACGGAAATTTCCAACGAATATTCCCCAAAGTTAATGGTTTGGCAGAAATGGAAAAAAGAAAGAGAGAAAGATGATAAAATCATACAAGAAGTAAAGCCACAATTGGCAATAATAGAAAATTTAATTTATTCCGATGTTATTTTATCTAGCTTTAATGAATTTCTGCATGATAGATATAATGTATGGTGGATATGCAAAATAATAAATGAATGGAAGGATACAAATCAAAAGTCTACTGAAGAGTTCTATTCATATAATACTGATAACTGGTCTGAATATGATTTTTATTTTGCAAAAGATGAAGAATATAAGAAAAAAGTTCTTCGTTCAGGAAGTAATCCGAACAAACATGAAATATTAAATGGCGAGCGAGATATAAAAGATATTCGAAGACTAGAGATTTGGGTGACAAATCATATCCTTGATTGGGATGATTGGGCTTATAAACATATTAAGTCTTGGCCTACACTTATAAAACATGGGTACTCTCGTTTATATCAAAAAGTTTGGTGGAAAAAAGGAAGTAGTGAAAATTATTATGAATGGAAAGACGAGAATATACGCAAGCAAATTTCATATAGTGCTGAATTTAAAAGAAGACTAATACTTGATAAATTGAAAGCCTTGCATTACTCAGGCGGTGATGTTTTTAATGATAACTTATCTCTTTTTGAAGAATACGATGAATATGGTTATATTGACGCAAATGGGAATATAATTATTGATGTTCAATTTGATGATGCGCGAGAATTTTATGATGGGATAGCTGCTGTAAAAGTAAATGCAGAAGAATTTGATGAATATATTCCTGGACTTGATAACTATTTAACTTATAAATGTGGTGGACAATGGGGATTTATAAATCAACAAGGAGATTTTGTAATTCAACCACAGTATGAAATTCTGACTCCTTTTAAAAATAAAATTGCGGCTTATTGTAAAGGAGCAGTATTAAAAGAATTTTATGACAGTTATATTCCAAATGGAGGGAAATGGGGGATAATTTCCCAAGAAGGAAAAGAGTTAATCCCTCCTACATATGATTTTATAAGATTACTAGAAAATGGTGTCTTAATAGCAAATATGGGAGGACAACGCAATCCAAACAATGGTGTACTTAGTAATGGTTTATGGTGTGTGTTGTCTCCAGAAGGAAATGAATTAACTCCATTCAAGTATACATGGATTTTTAGCTATGAAGCTGGTAGAGCCATGGTTAACGCAGGGGGAATATGTGAAGAGTTTGAGGGAGAAATTAATTGTTGGGGTGGAGAGTGGGGATATATTGATGAAAGAGGGAACGAAATCGAGCCATTGAAAGGATACAGTAATAAATATGAATTTGAGGAAGATTGGGGAAGTGTTCACTAAGCATGCTTTTTTGTATAAAAGGCTGCAATCAATCTGTCAGTTTCTAAATAGGTTTATTAGATCTTGTTGCTTGTAATTGCTTGATTTACATTGGTTTTATGGTTTTTGTGTTGTTGTCGGATTATATCGTAACATTAGTCCAAAGCGATCAAATCCAATTTCCGCTTTTATTCACTTTACGCTTACGAGACGAACTATCATAAGCAGGTTTACGAGTCAAAAGAGTCTCCAGAGAAGCTTCTGGATCAGCTGAAGAAAGAGATGCTTCATATTCACTAATAACCTTAGCTACAGTCTTACGATTAATCTCTAAAGTTCTGCCTATAGCTCGTTTACTATAGCCCAGAGTGCGATACATGTGTATTATTTGTTGTCTATCCACCATTGTAATCATTTTATCCTTTGTGTGTTTATAATCAAAGACACAAAGGAGTTTATAATGTTAGTAATTGTTAATAAGATAGACTGGTTTTAACTTACAGTGAAAAGAAAAACAAGTCAATCTTACTCCCTTAGGTGGTATACTTTTCGAGTAGATTAGTGGGGTACTTTTGGATTATTATTTACATGGCTTTGGATACATTGCTCATTGCTGTAGCAATAAAAGATTTATCTACTATACTTGAGATAACACGTCCGACTTCCTTGTATTCTATGCCTGCATCTACACGATATTTTATAAGATCATCGTAAACGAATTTGATAACATCATACTTAAACTCTGGATTAATCCACATCGCAAAGTCAATAAAGAGAAAAGGATGCATCCATGTTCCTCCATTTTTACCTCTTGATTGTATAAGAACGGAATTCCGTTCTTTAAGATCTTCCTTACTAATCAATACTTTGACAAATTCTTCTGTGTTTTTGTTTTCAGTAAAGTGAATCATTTGTTTTTGTGATCCTGTGTTCTCATTCCATTGTTTTAGTAAAGTGGTAGCGTTAAACATCCCATCTTTGGTGCGTTGGAATACATCAAAGTCTCCCATTTTTCTAGTTAAAACTTGATTTGTTTTAAGACTATATATAATCATATCGATATAATATGTGAATTGTATATCTTCAAACTAATGGTGAACATTAGTTTGAAGATATACATTTGTTTTATTAGAAATTAATAAAGATGATACAGAAGTCCTCCTTTCTGATTTTGACCTATGGCACTTTCCTCTATCATATCAAAGTTATATAGGTGACTCCGAGCAGGACACACTCTTATTTGAGCAAGAACTAACCAATCTAGGGTTTGATTCTAAGCTGAATGATGAACTTCCTCCTTTTTATGCAAATAAAATTATCGACTCGTGGAATAAAATATTTGATCTAAACTACGAAGAACCTTATTTCACATATCCTAAAGATCAGAAATCAATCCAAGCAACGTTCTGGAAACTTAGCCTATCTGAAGTTGTTTCAGTCAGACACTTTATTTCTAAATAAATCTAGAATCATTATCTTTGTTTCAAAGAGAGCGTTTTGGACGTACGAGTAAGGGAGGATTTATTTACTCGCTCTTTTCACTAAACTATAATAAGAGAAGGGGATGCACCAAAGTACGTTTCGGACGTAGGGAAAAGGGACTTTTTTTGACAAATTCCATGAGTTCGTTGGCGGCTACCCTTCTTCTTATATAGTGGTAGTTGCTATCTACTAAGTTTTAGCAGATGAAAAGCTAAAACTTCAGCTTCCTGTTTAGAGATAGTTACATGATTGAACACTTCTATCTCCTCTAGCGTAGTATTGTCAAATATTTCTCCATAAATACACAATGCAATCTCGTCTTCTGCCATATGAATTCCTTTATAATCTTTTATCTCTACTTTCACAATTTGTACAGACAGTTTTAACTCAGATGTTGTACTGATTTCTATTTCTTTCATATTCTATTTTCTTTATACAATGTGAGTCAATTTATTTTTTTATGCAACGTTTTAACTATTTAGATAATACGTTAATTGGTTGCAACGGCAGTCTCAAACTTTAAAATCTCTATTAGGGTATTATCAACTCTTCTTAATAGATCTTTTGCCTTTGAATTTTCTGAATATTTCAAATAAATATCATAAGCTCGTTTCTTCATTCGACACTTTCTCGATTTATCTGGCTCTTGCAATATCCTTACAGGGTTACTCCATTCGTAGAAAATTAGAGCTTCTTTTACTTCTAGTCGTTCTTTCTTGATTTCTGAATAATCGAAGAAAACTATCTTACAAACTAACCCCTTTAGCACATCTGCCATTTTTCTCCAAACTGAGACCTCTAACACCTCATCAAGAGTTGATATTTTACATAAGTCCTTTGTCAATTTATCTTTTCTGGAATAAGCTATTTCTATTCGAATGATATTCTTTCCTTTAAATTCTGAATATTGTTTACTTTTTGAATATATCTTTATTGAATATTGTTGATATTCAACACTCAGACCATTAGACTTCTTGGTTGGCATTCTGTTATTAATAAGTGCTATCGTATTAATACATTGCCACTCCGGATAATTCAATGGAACATTTACACCAATCTCGAATCGCCTGACTTCCAGTTCTGAACCATATATACCTAATTCTTCTTCCAACTTGGTAAGAGCTAATCTAAAATCCTGATAAGTAAATAGATCAGCATTGTGTCTGCCTTCATTCTTGAATTTGTGGATAGAACCTCTCACATATGCCTGTAATGGTTCTGAATAAACAGTTATGATTAATCCTTTATACTTTGCCTCAGAACGATTCGGATATTCTTTGAATTGTAGTTTATCACAGTGCATAATATTCTGCAACGACTTACCATGCACTCTACAATTAATACCATCGATCATAGTGATGCTTATTGCTTACCCTCTAGCAATCTTTTCACATCAGACATTTTGTACCGACGCTTTCCCCCAATCTCTACAGGTGTCAAGTATTTTTGCTTTGCCCACCGCCATAAAGTAGTTTTGCCTACACCTAGTATAGTCGCTACTTCGTCCACTGTTGGGTAACTCTCTTCATTTGCTTCTGTAATTTGCTTTTCTAACTCATCTTTAGTTTCCTTTATGAGTTGACGATTACATTCAATAAGATCACTTAGCTTTACATTTATTGTTAACTCAGGATACTCATCCGCTAATTTTACTAAATTTTTCATTTCAATAGAATAAAATTTAGTCTTTCCATGTAAGGTCGCGACTGCTTACATATATTTGACTGAAACAAATATATAAGCTAATGAAAGAGCATAGAAAGAAGTTCTATTCCAGTTTATTCCATCGGAATAAAACAGAAGTATTGGAAGTGTAAAACAGAAAAAGGTGCAATGAAACGAATCATTACACCTCAGCCTTATCTTAGAATTTGATTATAATCCTTGAAGAATAGCAACGACTTCATCAACACTTGGTTCTTGGATATAACAGTTGTTGGTACCATTCATATAATTAGAAAAGTTTCTTACACCTCCTATATCTCCAAACTCATCCGTTATGAGAGAATGTAAACTAGTAACAGACTTATATGGTTTAAGATATTGTAATTTTTCCATTGCTTTAATCACTGTTGCAACATCTTTTCCTTGCTTATAATTTAAGAGCTCATGAAGCATCTGCATCAAGACATCTTTTCTGTCATGAATTAGTAAGTCCTTAAATCTTTCCTTTGAAACTACCTTTTGTTTCTCTGTTGATATATTCAATAATACCGAATCCTCTATTTCTTGCTCTGTACGGAATACTAGATCTTCAGGAAAAGCTATACGGCAATTGACACTCTGCTGCAATAGGACATAAGCATAATGAAAAGAGACTTCTCTTTTAAAATATTTCAAAAGTATACCAGATAGCACAATGCTATCTACACTATATTCATCATAATGATCAATCTCTCCATCAGGAGTTCTAACTGCACGTTGATACTTTCTCAATATATTGGTAAGAGTCTTTACTGTCATGTAATCGTCCAGTCGATAAGGTTTTAATTGGTTCACAGTATCAATCAAAACCTCTTTTAAAGAGGCTTCTGTAAAAGAGGTAGGATTTGTTTTAATCTGAGTTCTTATATATGAACTATATGCCTCTAAGTAATCTTCTATTTCCATAGTATTCAATTTGTAATTTACAGGATTAACAAATACGTAAAATTGTTTTTGTTAAATACAGACATTTACAAATACAATATTATTTATAAACGAAGTGCATTTCTTTACTCATTGCTAATAATCAATATGTTACACTTTAGGATATAGCTATATTGTAGCTAAAAAACATATCCCTATTTTTGTTCCTTCAAATACATTGTATCACAGTCTAAACAACCCCATTGCGGATCATTATCAGTAACACAACAACCACCCATTATCCTTTTTCCTGAATCTATCAGTTCCATCCCAATTAGTGAAGGCATACCATAAAGTATAGGTACAACCTTTCCGCCACAGTTAACATATTTACGAGGTTTACGTATAACCCTCACGATTGAAACTTCATCTTCTTGCACATGAATTATTTAGATTTTATTCTTTCTATAATATAACTATTAAAATAGCTCCCCTATCTAGTAATTAATCATATAGTATCAACTTCAGAGATTCTTCCATCCACTATTGTAACTCCAAACTCTCTGCATTTTCGTACCTCTTGCATGGTATCAGCTAAATATCCAATATTTTTTTGCCAAATATCAAGACCTCGTCCTAAAATAATTTTCCAACCATTGTCACATAATATAAACCTATCGTGAGCAGACTCTTTGAATTCCACATCGAAAGCTATGTTTATATCATCAAGCGAATCTTTTATTTGATCAAAAGTTGAAATAGCCATTTCCATATAACTGAGATCATTCCATGTAATAAGGTGAATCGTAAGGAGTTCTCCTTCTGGATTCTTTTTACGAATAAGGACGCATAGTTCTAAAAAGTTTTTGAATTGATGTGGTAAGCGGATATAGGGATCCTGAATGGTGAATTTAGTTGCACCTTCCAAATATTGACCAAAAAGACGATCATAAGAAATCTTAGTCTGATTTTCCCTAATATGTTTTGATCCACCTATTAGAGGTATAGTCTTATTGTTTGAAGTAATTTGTCCAATACGTGGTCTCTGAGGTTTAGTTTTATTAATAGTCCTTTCAGTCTCAGTAGATATACTGACAGACATCGCATTGTCTTCAATATCTTCAGCATACTCTAGCTCCTCAAGTGTTTGCACTTTAACTATTAATCCTTCAGTATCTGTATATTCGAAAAAAACAGGATCTTCATTGAAGGTTTCATCCATCTTAATTAACTGATCTTTTACACGTTTTCGACATTCTATTGCAAAATCCAAGATCAATTTTACATCCTCTTTAGTGATAAGAAGATCAGGATAAATAATTTTTATTAGTCCTGAAAATGTTTTTTCTATAGCCGTTTTGTCACGCGTCGTAATTGTATTAGATAAAGTAAAATATTGTTGGTACAACTTACTGTGATCTTCTTTTCTCAATGCCTTTAAGATCTCAGCAATATAGTCAACGATAAAGCCAAAATCTTGAGTAAATAGTTCATTTCTAAGTTTTGAAACTTCCCATCCTGGTATATAAGCGTGTATACGATCTAAGAAAGCAGTGTCATGATAATCTTTAGGCAATGCATCAAATAAATGAGTATGCTTCATCATATATGAAACTGAATGATCAGTATTTCCAACAAAAACCATTGAAGCTTCTGCTTGATATACATCTGTACCTCTAGAGAAAGATTTATTGGCCATGTAGTTTTTCATGATATCGACCAAACCTCTATCTACCTTCTTAGTCTTCCCGGCAAATTCATCATACGCTATTACATCCCAATAGCCAACTAAACCGATATTACCATTAGAATTGTTAACAAATAGTTTAGCCTTGGATACCTCCCCTCCCGATATTAATATTCCATGTGGAGAAAGTTCCGAAAAAATATGTGATTTTCCCGTACCTTTAGGACCTAATTCAATCAGATTATAGTTATTTTCAGCAAAAGGGATCAGACGTGATAATTGAATTAATTTCGATCGTGTGGAGAACTCCTCAGGGTTTAAGCCAATAGATTGCATAAGAAAATCAATCCATTCATCTCGAGTAAATTCAGCACGTAGATTTTTATATTCTTCAAGATCTACATTGGATATTTGGATCGGCTTTACATTCTCTATAATCCATGGCGGAGTATTTCTTTCATCTACTGGCATGTATGCCATATTGATTAAAGACCAAACTCCTTCAGATAATAATTTAGGATTGTTCTTTACTATATCATCGCTAATAGGTATATTCTGTAATCCTAAGTTACTAAAACGAGCTTCGTATCTATCAGCTCGATCATTTAACTTAACAGACAGTTTATCTATAATTCGATGAGAACCTTTTTCTCGGATAGTCGATTTTACAGCCTCTGTTTCGTCTCGATATACAAAATGCCTTGCAATAATTGATTTTACAGTTTCTATTCCTGCTTCGATTGTTTCTTCTTGATCGGAAGCACAATATTGCCCCAATAAATATTCTAATACATAATTGGGAACGATAGCATTACCTTTTACTTTTTGGGTAAGGTCTTTACGCACCACTTTTCCGGCAGCAAACTCATTTATTTTTAAATCTAATGCTTTCATATATCTAATTTAAAAATCATCAAAATCATTCATCATTCCTAATGTAAGGGTAAATCTAAATCGAGCATAATTCTTCCAAGTAGTAGAACCTTCTATCTCTTCATCTAAATAAAGGTAGACTTCACTATGCTTCTGCAAAGTAGTAGCCAACTTGAAATTATGACTTACCTCTCTGTCTTCGGAGCGAGTAGCATCACTATCAAAGTGATGTAAAAACACATCACTGATAATTTCGAGTTTATCACCACCAACAGCAAAATAAGCTTTGATTTTTCTTCCCAATCGTTTCGGTGTAGTTGGTTCTGGTTGATAGAAACGAATAGGGTGTATGTTGGTTGTTATTCTATTATTAGCTTTATTAATAATATCTACATCTACTTTGGACAAAGTATCTTCACGTTTCTTAACTATTTGCAAAACTGGCACTACTACTTCTTGAAGCGAAGCTCCTCCATGAACGAATCTACTACCAGCACCTTGTCGTCTTAAACGAGTAATACCTTTAGCAACAAGTACATCGGCATCTGAATCTATTCGCAAGTCATTTGCTTTTAAGCTAAATACGACATCGTTGTGTTTTAGATCTCTTCCAATAATAAATCGTCGATTACTTTTAGCGATTGTACCTTCTAGTTGTGCATCTGCAAACTCTGACTCATGTAATTCTTGATTTTGATAGATAAATCCATGATCAGCAGTAACCAAAATATGAGAAATATTAATACTGGAAATTCTTTTTATCAGCGAAACCAAATGTTCTAATTCACTTTCTACGGCATCAAAGACTCGCTCTTCTGATACCTTATCATCACCTGTTTTGTCTATACTATTGTGATATACATACACCACATCATTATTTTGAACAAGAGCTTTAGCCTCTTCCGATTTCACTTTAAACGAAGCTAGCTCTTGTGCCGAAATAGTAGTTGCCTTTATTTTTCCTATCTCTTGAAGTATACGTGCTCTGGGTTGACTACCTTTAGTAGATAGTCCATCAATATAAACATCGTCACTTTCGCCAAATGTAATTGATGAATGTGGCAACATTGCAGCCATACCTAATTGAGTATATGATGGAAGTCCGGTTACCATATAGTCGACTTTAGACTCGAATCTATTCTGCTGATTAATAGATCTATGAAGCTCTTCTCCTATCTCGTACCGCAAAGCATCGGATATGATTACAAATACTTTACGATTCTGATCTACATACTTTTCTTTTACGTATGATTTGTAAAAATTAAACAAGCTTTTTGAACCTAAATACCAAGATTTATTATGCTCGATACATTGTTGCCACTGAGATGATAACTCCAGTAGCCATTTGTTGGAATATGCATTTTCTACTTTCTGATAAAGAGGTTTCAATATAGCACTGGCTTCTGCTTTTCTGACAAGTGAGATAAACTGCCTGTAATATTGATCGACTTTATAATAAGCTGATGCGTAAATATCCAGACCTGATTCTAAAACATTAATAGGCTGAATAACTGTATGCTCAATAGCCTGAAACAAGAGAGTCGCTTTGCAGATAGCCTCATAATAATGTCTATATTTAGGATACCAATATTTGTTTTCCCGATATTTAAGAATCTCTTCTATCTCTGCAATTGCATAGACGTTGTTGCTTACTTTTTCTACCAAGTCGTGAATAATATGCTTGTCGATACACTCAAATAGATCCTCATCAAGCAAATCTTCTAATACTGCGGTGTGCAGCTGCTGATCAATAGATAGATCTGTTGCAATCTTCTTCGATAGCCACATGTATGTTTCTGCAAAGGATTGGAGATCTTTCCAATTGGATAAAGTCACTTTGGCTACTGGCACAATTTGCTCTTGAGGACTGGTGAGCTTGAATGCAGATCGGAATAGTCTGAGAAGAAAATCATAGAGAATATGAGAATCATTGTCTATCTCATATTTCTTTTGCACTTCGCCCCAAAAATAAGATGATAAACCATATTTATCCAAAGCCTCTTTAATACTTGCGGCTTTGTCATCCTTCAGAGCATTAACATATTCGCGCAACAAGTAATCCAGATCGTGCTGATCTGCTCCCATTACAACCTGAATAAGCTTTAAGTTTAATATTGATGTGCTATCGTTTTTTGATGCCAATCTGCGGAACTTGTTCATACGTTCCTTATTGTTGAAGAATGTAAGATTCTTCTGTATCCAACTTTGGTAATGCATAGGAAGTTCCAATTCATCCAATAGCAAGGACTCTCTATTGGTATGGAATATTTTTTGAGATAGCTCTATATCTAAAAGCCAATTGTCTTCGCTGGGCGGACGCTCGTAAGGCATATAAAGCAAAAACTTGTCGCGGGGATGTTCTACTAATATTTTATATTTTGTGGCAAATTCGTCGCCTGCGACTTGTATCAGCGTAACATCCTCCAATTGAAGATCAACCATTTCGTCGGCGAATGCCTTTTCAGGATCGTACCAAACGACTATGCGATACTTGGTATATAATTTTTCTAAATTGTTTTCTATCTTACTCATCTGATTGTAGTTGTATCTATCCAATCGAAACTTTTCACTTTATTTTTAGTTTTTGCATCGTTCAGTCCTGCAACCGGGGCTATAGCATTGCCAAATTTGTTGTAATTGACCAATACCCCATCGTCCAGATCGATAGCGATGCGATCGCTTGCCAAAGGATATAATATTTCATATTCATACTTTTCGCAGTCGGCAAGGATATCTTTCAGTCTGTCTTGGCGCTTGCGTGCACGTCCTTGCTCAACGGCCGAACCTATGATGATAATATCGCTCTGACGCTGAATATCGTTACGCACTTTCTCCATAAATGGACGCAGATAGGCATTCAGTATCATGTTCAGTGTATCGGGAGTATAGCGGTGCATATAGATCAGAACATTGAAATGCCCTTTGGGTGAAGAGAACATCCAATAGATAGGACGTTTCTTGTAACGTTTGATATGATCTTTGTAGAAATCTTTGGTCAGATATTTGCGTAAATCTTTACCCAATGCATCTTCGATGAACTGCATGTTAGCTTGAAGATGATCGTCGCCCCAAACTGTGCGAATGAATTCGCGTACGCGATTGACGATATCGTCATCGAACCATTCGTCGTCAAGTACAGGCACTACATTGTCGGCATCGGGTACGAATTGTAATTCATTTTCAGCCTTTCCCACCCGCACTAGATAGTCTTGCAATGTTTCGCCCTGATTGGCTAAGATCAGACCATCTTTGTCTAACGAGTAGCGACCAAAGATGCAGCCTACGGCATAGGAAATAAGCTGGGCAATGATTTCATCCTCGCGGAACAACAATTCGCCATCTTCTATTACTGTTTCATCTTTCAGTATGGTAATATCTTCGAGTGGTACATCTGGAGTCAGTTCGTCTTGCAAACCGTAGATCTCTATAAACTGGCGATTGAGTTCTTCTTCGTTCTCGTGTAACGTGAAAAATTGCTCGTGCCAATAGTCGTAATAAGTCTGACAAGCCACACTTAGCAGTTTGGAGTTGGCAAGATCTACCACTTGACCGTCTTCGGGAACAAAGTTGTCGTGTTCAATTTTCAGGCGAACCAATTCATTCTTCTTGAAATTCCAAGAGGTTTCGCGTGAGTCCCATTCTTCTTTGGAAATAGAAATATTACTTTTAGATAGTTTATTTATTTCCAACCAACTACCTGTTTTATTCAGTATGGGAATTTTAATTATATCTCCTGAATTAAAAGCTAGTGTAGGGCATATAAAACGTGCATATTCTCTAAAGACTTTCGAGTTGTAATAACCTAAAGCATAAATTAGATCTGTAAAATTATTCGCAAATAAGCTCGGGCTATTACCATCAAAAATAAAATTTGCTTCATGATATCTAGCTCCAAAATTTTTGATCGATAATAATGTCCATGATATTGATTCTTTATCATAAAACGACTCATTCCTTATATTAGACCTAGGACTATTTTTTAATTCATAGCCATTATTGTTCCAATTAAGAACATAATCATTATTGCCATACCATTTTCTAAATTCTCCACCTTTTCTAAATGGCCACCATTTAGATCGAAATGTAGAGTCACTTACCTCAAATTTATATCTAACAAAATAATCGTTATTTGCAGTATCCAGACCTTTTTTAGATGTGTAATTAGTATTATTCAATTTTCTATCAAAAATACTTAATATCCTTTCGCTCAACCAATATCCAATATTATATCCCGGTATTTTCTCGAAGTCTTTTTGATTTGCAGTATAGAACCAGCCACAATTTGGATTTTCGATGGCTTCTAATACTTTCCGTTGTTTCAGGCTAGAAGATTCAAAATCAACTAGACGTATATAAATTCCTTTTTTATCACTTTCTGTATTGCAAAAAGTAAATGCTGCATTCTGCACAACTTCTCCCCCTATTTCAGGGAAAGTACGAGGTCCTAAATGCAATAGGCTATCAATATGTATAGAATCTATTAATTCCTTTCGTAATTGCTCGTAGCTACTCAAGAACATCCAACTATGTTGGTTTATCATTCCCATATAGCCACATGGAAGCAATGCACGAATACCAGCTTCCATAAAACAAGCCATCAAATCGGCTTTTGATTTAGGATAGTTTGTTTTTACAAACTCACTCAGCTCGACATTCATATTTCCTCCACCCATATATGGCGGATTATCTACTACACAATGGTACTTTTCTTTCAGTGCCATCAGTTGCTTCAATGCTGCTGTGAGCTGCGCTACCGAATGTTCCCTGAAGACATCTGTACTCCCAGCCTGAGCCTTCAGTTGCTCGTATATTGCTTCAAGAGCTTGTATGCTGGTTTGTGGTTGAATCAATGAGCCCAAATTGGTCGCTTGGGTCAATAGTTTCATGTCAGCTACAAATGCATCTGATTCCTTTATTTTATATTCAGCTATGATAGCACCCAACTCATCTTTCGAGTAATTTATATCCTTGTAACAAAGAATCCTCGGTTCGACAGTTTTTCTGAAAAATCGACGATGATAAGCCCTTGCTTTCATTGTTATGGCAAAGGCTGCGAGCTGCGCTGCACGCTCGTCTATTTCGAAGCCATAGAGATTATTCTCTATTATTTTGGCAGGAATTTCAGAAGCACTATAACCTTGTTCTTCGTATATCTTAGCAAACAATTCGAAGCCATAAACAAGGATATGTCCACTACCACATGCCTGATCCAATAGCTTGATTTCTTCGACCGAATTAATTTTCAGAAACTCGGTATCGTTTTCCGTCTCATTTCCAATACAGTAAGGCATATATTCTCTCAATCGCGATTGAGGATTGTTTTGCAACCACAGCTTACCAACTGTATTTTGCACCATATACTCTACAATCCAACGCGGCGTAAACAACTGGGTAGCTGCAGGTATATCTTCTTTTCTGACTTTGCCTTTCGAAGCAAACACTTCATCTTTCTTCTCCGAAATATAAAACTGATAGAGCCAGCCAATAATTTCCACTTCTTTGCAATCTTCTGTCGGCATTCCTTTCTGCACATCGGCTACTATAGAGAATGGCGAAGTAAGATCGTCGGGCAGTAGCAGCTCCGAATAGTCGTCAATACGTTCGAACAGAAAAGGAAATATACGGTGTAGATCGTTGCAGACAGCAATCAACACTAAGCGGAAGATCGTATTATCGGGATTGTTTGATGGTGTTGTGCCATTGAGTACATCGTTGATATATCTGCGATCGAGCGGAAGATCGGCAGGAAATATACCGGCATGTATATCGCTAAGTATCTGCGGAGTTCCTTCCTCTTTGCCCACTGCAGGCGACAATACATTGACACCTAATGGTTGAAAATCGTTAGCATCCATATACCTAAGAGCTACCAAACGGTTGAACCACACATAGGCTATTTTATCAATCAAAGCCTCTCTGCCTATCTTATTCAGATCTTCTCTCAGTCGTTCTATGACATTCGCTTTTGCTCTCAGTGTCGCACTATCGTGCGTAAGTACTTCTTCGAGTTTTGCGCCTACCGAGTTAATTAATTTGGTACGTGCGTCTTGCGCAAACTTTTTCAATTGACTAGTATTCATCCCTTAATTCAAATTGATTTTTCGATTTTGGTTCAATTCATCCAACAATGCTTTTCTCAGATCCGAGAGATATTGATCCAGTTCTTCTTGTGTTTCTATTCTCGAAACATTTGATTTTACTTTTCCTAAAACATTAGTTAATCGCATAAAATACGTTTTAGGTTCTGTTGCTGCCGGCTTATCATTTTCAGACGATGCACCCGATGTTGTTTCTTTGTTTTGAGACTGAGTTGCCAAGCTAACGCACAAATTCAGTTGTCTGTTATACAAGTCCGATATTTCATTGCGTGTATTTCTCAGACTTGCAATGAATCTTTCCGATTTCGTTTCCTTTATTTTTGATACAAACAGTTCTAATACTTGCTCTTTTTGCTTATCAGTTAGTTCTTCAAAATCACTTTCAGACTTCAGTCTTTCTACCGTTTCATTTATCTCGTTCAGTGTCAGTTCTCGTTCTTGTTCTTGTAGCGTGGCTATCCTTTCAGATAATCTATCCATTGCTTCTTTAGCTTCACGAATTTGCCCACCTTGATAAGGCGTTTCACTAGCACTAACAGCATTCAATAAAGCTAGCTCATCCTTATTATCCACATATTTCAGATTTACATTAGCTTTCTCGCCTATAAAATTTCTTATATTTTTGTAAATCGCTGCTTGATCTCCATTTATAAAAGTTCGTATCTTGTCTAAGTTCTCTTCTTTAAAATCCAGAAGTTCATCTTCAAAATCCTTTACACTCGTAATTAATTGCAAGTAGTCCATATTTGCCAAACCTCTCAATTTATCTTTGAAGGGTCTTATTTTCAACAAGAAAGGAAATATTTCTGCTTTATCCAGAAGGCTTTGTAATTCGTAATCGAGCTCAGTTGCTTTCTCCTTGAAATATTTTGCTATTTCTTTGGCTTCTGTTGCAATATTTGTATCATCAAACAAATCTTTATGCAGAGCCTTGATAGCACTTAATAATGAACCCGCTATTTCTTGTTGCGGCACTATCAGCGTATTATTCCATTGCTGATTGCTGTTTAGAGCTGCTATAAACTGTTTATCTTCCAATATATTTACACTCTGTTTGGCTTCTATTTTTCCTCTTTTGTATAACAAGGCTACAATGCAGAAAGTCGAAATCATTTTCCAACCATAAGGCCGTTCGTTAAAACGGTTTCGTATATCAGTTAAAGTAGTACGCTCGTTATTACTTTTGCGTCTATTTACATAATTCAATACTTCCTGCTCTGGTTCCGAAATAGAATCATCACTACCGAAAAGCTCAGTTTGAGAACTTCTAGTCAGTATCAAGTTTAGTTGAGCTTCATCTAAATTAGCTGAACCTAACAAATCTAACTTGGTATATACTACCTTTATCAAATCCTGGAAACTCTCAATTACTCGTGTACGTGCATCCGATGAAGATGAACGAGTATTTTCTGCCCCATTAATAAATATTCGTGCATTGACAAGCAATTCTTTAGCTCTATTTTCTATAGCAATATTTCGTTGACTATTCAAAGTCCCTTTTTCTCTTAGAATACGAGCCATCGAGTCTGAATTGGCACTAGTACTATTCTTCTTACAATACTTATCAGTTTTGAGATACATACGTACTTCGCTCATGAAACGCTTATCCTCCGGCAAACGTATCAACATCATACTTTGCTCAGCCATTGTTTTTGCAAAGAAATGTGATTCGTTATTATATTCTGGATAATCAGATGTAGCAAATGCAATTTGCAATTCAGAAGATCTGCTAATTATCATACCATCAACAATGCGGGTATAATCAAAATCTTGTTTGTTTTCTATATATTTGATCTTCGTATCTCTAATAATTCCATCAAAAAGTACCTGAGACAGATATTTGCTTATTTCAGTATCTTCTATCCGTAGATCTTTTATTTCCTCTTCAATATCTTTTTCTTCATTTGTCAGATATTCGTAGATGTCCCCTCTACGTTGTATATAGGTTTCTTCTTCTAGCAAATTCAAAGCTTCTTCGACCTGTTTTTTTAATTCATTCATTTTCACATCTACAGTATTCGTCAGCAATACTTGAATATTATGTGTAGTTGCCTTAAATGAATCAAAGTATTTTACTAAGAACAGAACTTTCAATATTCTTACAGCAAGAGGATTACGATGTTCCAATTGACTATTGGCAAGTAATATCGAGTTTTGAGTTTCAGTACGCAAAGTACCTGCTATGCCATGAAACATAGAATCAAAACTAACGAGATCACCTTCTCTAAAATCAGTGAGTCCTTTCAGTACTTCCTGAAATACGCCTAACATAGAGCGTTCACCTACAGATTGATGCTTTCCTTGAAAGGCATTATGACGAGATAAAGATTTAATACATTGTTGAAACAAGTCGAACTGATAAGGAACAAAAGGATACTTGTTTACAAAATCGTTTTGATTTCTATACATTTTAAACTGCATCCCTATTTCGGAGAACGTTAGTAATGTTTTAAGATTTGCATTTTCCTTTTCATACAATTTTCCAAAAACTTCTTTCCCTAGTTCATTTTTATCAAGTAACCGACGTTCTATTACCTCATCTACATTAGAAGAAGTAAGGGCTATTCTATTGTTAAAACGTCCTTGAATTTTAGAAAAGTCATCCTTCTGTATTTGCCTGTCGTCTCCAACCAGGCTTTCCAGGTCTTCTTGTGATGTTACAAACACCCAACTATTTCCTTTACATTTTGTATCTAAAGATTCAGCGATGGTTTGTAAGTTTAACATCAGCTTTGTATTTTCAGCAATGTATTGCCCTACCTCATCCACAAAGAAGTTTAATCGGAAATTTTTCCCTCGTGTTGATATATAATAGGCTACTTTATCAGCAAAATCTTCAATAGAAGCTTTATGCTTGTCTTCCCATGAATCTAGATAGTCTTCATACTTTTCAGACGCTACGCCATAGATAGTACTTAAAGAATCAGCAACAGCATCATTAATAAGAGGATCAACATAATCTTTACGAGCTTCGACCCATGATTTCCCAAAATTCTTTTCAAACTCTGCTTTGAAATTTTCGTATTCACCTTCTTTACTTAAATAAGCTTCAAATTCAGCAATATGAGGTTGAAAACCATAGAATCCTTGATGGTCGTAAAAAACTTTATAAAATACTTGTAAAAGTGCATTTTGATCAGTCTTACTTGTTATTTGAGCTTGCTGATCAATATTGAATAAAATACTTTCCGATTCGTATATTTCTATACTTTTCAGTATATCTGCTTTTAACTTGGAATCATCTTTTATCTTATCAGCAAATAGTTCACCTAAACTTTCTCCTTTATACTTTTTATTCTCTAAAATATAACTTAAGATCTTCAATAAATGAGATTTACCTGAACCAAAAAAACCAGAGATCCACACACCGTTAGTACTTCCTTTTTCCTTATAGGCTTCGAAAAAATTTGCGATCTTGCTTGCTATATCATTAGTCACTACATATTCAGTCACTTCATCATATATATGTTCTTGATCATCTGCCTTTACTACAGTTTCTATTATTCTATCATAAGGTTTTAGAAAATAAGATACTAGTTTGTTCATTATATAATAGATTTATTGGTTGTTATATTTACTTTATATTCAAAAATGTTAAATGCACGATAATAATTGTCATCCTTCAAGTCCCCAAATAAATTTAGTGTCTTTCCATTATATTCCCCAGGAAAGAACATCAATGTAGGGATCTCAGTGATAACACTCTGCAAATTATTAAGAACATTATGGGAACGAATAAATGGGAATACAGCTCCAACACCCGTGAGTATTAATACTTCTGGCTTAAAATCTTTTACTTTCTTATCAATTAATGGGATGAATCGTTCATCTAGGTTAAGAGTAGATTGCAAGGCTCTTTTAAACTTTTCTTTTGATTTGTTTTTTTCCACCTTCAAAATCTTTTCTAACCCTATATTTTGATTTATGATTTCGATAGATAAATCAAACAGATTCAAATTTAAGGCATTAATTCCCATGTGCTTTAGTTTATTGCCTAAATGTTCTAACTCCTGATCTGCTACATGTTGATATTGAATATCATAAGGAGCTATCCAAAAAGGAACTTCTCCACTTAACCCTTCCATATTTAAAAACTCTTTGGAGCTTATTACCTCAAAGACCATTTTAAAATTAGAAATTAATTTTTCCTCATCTGTAATCATAAGTTTAATAAGTATTTTTTATCCATCGTTGTCAACAGATGTTGTAATTGAAAATCAAGAAAAGGTATTTGTAGTTTCTTATTGGTTATATTATCTATCAAGCCCGCTTGTTCCAGATGTTTGAAGGTAACTTGTTGTACTTTTTTTTTCGAATTTTCACTCAAGTCTCTAATTTCATCATAGACTATAGATTTTTCATACATAAAAGAGGTTAGATTTCTATTTGTCAGCTGATAATCATATACCATCAACTTTTCCCAAATAACTTCTTCTATGAATTCACGAAGAAATCTATATAAACGCACTGAAGCCAAAAAAATTAATAGTCGTTGGTTTTCTTTATTTGTATCAATCAAAAAAGCAACTTCTTTCTCAGATAACTCTCTTAAACGTAAAATGAGTTCTGAAAATTTACGTTTACCTGTTGTTGAGCGTTCTTTATTTATTTGAAGATAGGATAGCTTCGAAAAATCACATTCAGCTTCTACTAGATTTTTTGCCAATATTAAAAACTCATCTATAGCTAACGAAGCTCCAGTCATAGAAAACCTATACTGCTGCATATTTTTGTCATTCTGCATCATCACTGGTTTTTGTAGGGGTTATTAGTGACTGTACATTAACATCTAAGATGGAAGCTATTTCAAGTAATGTCTCAATAGATGGTTGTACTTCATTGGTACACCAACGAGAGACTGTCACTTCACTTTTTTTCAGTTGCTCTGCTAGCCATTTATTAGTTTTCCCTTTTTCTGCTAGCGTTATTTTAATTCTATTTATAATCATTAAATGTTATTTTATTATCATGAAACTTTAAATGTAATACTTTTATGTTAATATATAAAAAGATTCAAAGAGTTTTCATTTAAAGATGCACTACATAATCAAATGTAAAAACATAGAGTTTATATTTTTTGTTTCTAGGTTATAAATAGAGGATATAATTACCTAAATAATCAATATAATTTGTTGTAATTTTAAAAGCTTTTAAATTTTCGAATTGGTGCTTTTCAGGTCTAGTTCTACAATGTTCAATTTGATGTAAGTCTTTTTATCTGAGTATCTATAAAATATAATCTTCCGTCTATTCCCACAAGAACATTGTGAGGAACAGCATCAAAGACTAAATACTCCTCACTCCTAAAAGAATCTTCATTCTCAACAGAAAAGCCACAAGAACGCATATATGACATTATTTCATCAGGGATAGCTTCTCTTTCGGCTAAGACATAAGGTTGTTTAATAATAGCAGATACTTCATTCCTAGAATTATTCCCAAAACCGATAAGTTCATACTCAATTTCAGGAAACAGATGATTATGTATATCAATACGCTGAAAGAAGTTTAAAACATCATCACCAGCAAACTCAAAGTTATTAAGCTTGTAGACAAAAGGGTCATCATGTGCATATACTTCATTTTCTCCTCCTTCTGCCAAATAATACCCTAACAAATGGAAATCTTCTAACCAACAGTTATTTTCTCGAGCATACTCTTCTATTATTCTAAGCTGTCTTCCCTTGAGGCTCTCTGTTGATTCAACTTCTCTTGTTGCCTCTTTTTCTCTTCGAAGGATATTGGTGAGCTTTTCCATTTATTTATTTGTTCAATTTTTTCTTCTGACTGCTTCTTATGAAAATCATTCTGATAGTTGGATCTCATATTATTTATTCTAATAATTTTACTAAATCTTTCTTCATATCCTCGTCTATATCTCTATATCGGGCAAAGGCTTTGCTCCCTTCCTTATGCCCAGAAAGAGAACCAACCAAATTCGGGTCTTTAACTTGCTTATAGAGATTGCCCACGAAAGTTCTTCTAGCTAAATGAGACGAGGCTACTTCGTTCAAAGCTTTTACTTCAGGCTCTCTTGTTAATGGATTGATTACAGTAACTGAACGTGTAAGCCCTACCTCTAAAAACATATCCTTTATTGCATCATTATATTTCTGTTCCGAAATAAATGGCAATAAGCTCTCTCCTTCTATGTCTTTGTATTTCGCTAAGATCTCTTTAGCTATCGAATTTAATGGAACTCGAACAGTTAATGGACGACCTTCTTTTGTCTTTCGAGGGACATATTCTATTGCTCCTTTAATAACATTTGCTCTTGTCATCTTATATAAATCACTAACTCGACAGCCTATCAAACATTGAAATACAAATATGTCTCTCTGAATAGCTAATTGAGGGCGATGATCTAAATTTGCATTATACAATATATTTCTTTCCTCTATAGTAATGTAATACGGGGTGCCATATACATCTGGTTTTGATTCATAATTCTTAAAAGGTCTATTGGCTGTGATATCATTATCAAAGCACCAATTAAAAAAAGCTCGCAACTTATTAAATAAAGCATTTATAGTATTTATTGCTCTTGGTTGAGGCTTTCTTATTTTTCTATTCCCTCCAACAATTGCAGGAAATGCTTCATATATATCCTTATACTCCTCAAATAAAATATGCTCATTAACTAAAAAGCTCTCAAAATCTTCTATGATATCACTGTCAATTGTATTTACATTTAGTTTAAATCTCTCATCATCAGTCTTGATTACAAACAACTCAAAACGTTGCAAAGCTCGCCTCAAGACCATGTAATTTTTTTCTCTAACCAATGATAGCTTTCTCTTTTCTAAAAACTCATCAAATAGGTCAAAGAAAGACCTTGACATATTTATCTCCTCTTGTGTTAAATATTTTTCTGGGAAATTGTATTTATCTACAATATTTTTCAACCAATCTTTTGACAACCTTTCTTTATCAGCCTCATTAAAAGATTTTTGAATAAGGATGCTTAAATCATTCAATTTTTCGCCCAAATTGGCGAGATAATCTTTTAGCACTTTTTTATCAGGACTTAAAATTCTAAATTTCGGTATAATTATTTGTTGTAGATTTTTATCCCAATACTCTTCTTCAACAAAAATATTAGATTTCGATCTTTGGTTAATACGTCCATGAGTAAAGCGTATCAGTATCTCACTTTCATTTTTCGTGTTTTTCTTAGCAGATAAAGAGAAGTTAATCGAAGCCATTTTCAAGTTATTTATCTTAATAGAACAAAGATAATAATTGAGTTTATTTTTGGCGAGTTTTTGGCGACTTAATTGAAATTAAGTGAAAAGTGATGCAATTTAACGAAATACACAAATTACACTACATCCTGTTAATCAGAGATATAAACAATTATAACATAAATACAATTTCACTGATTTTCATTAAAATACTCCCGCTCCGAGTACTTTTGAGCCCTGTTAGTCGTTTGATTATCAGGGCTTTTCTATTTATCAGGGTGTACTAAAGGTGTACGAATTGACATAAGAAAAGAAAACCGCCCTACTTTCTCAAGCAATGACGGTTCATGAATCGAGCAGATTCAACAAGAATAGATTATTTCGTTATGCACCTTGTTTTTCTTCCAATAGATTATCTATATCGCTAATGATTATCGCCCCGATATGATCGCTAATTGTACAAGATACTTCTGATAAATAGTTTTGAA
>OGZT01000073.1_pt1 | contig 72878 bp, 76 predicted proteins | sample 1576891 | NCBI WGS metagenome assembly OGZT01 (sample SAMEA3541521, study PRJEB24748) | human gut metagenome | biome: human gut; feature: human-associated habitat; material: faeces | place: China | collected 2012 | reverse complement strand
CACGCCAGTGTGATTTCCCCGGTCTTTTTTGCGAGCATCGGTTTAAAGGTTGTCCTGCCTGAAATGAGCACCAGCATTATGATTTTCTCTGTGCTGCTTCTGGTGCTGGCGATTCTGACGAAGATTGTCGGCTGCGGACTTGGGGCTAAGCTGTGCAAGTATGAAACAATACAGAGTCTGCGTATCGGAATCGGAATGGTATCCCGTGGAGAGGTTGCGCTGATTGTTGCCAGCAAGGGGATGAAGGTTGGCTTGATGAATGATGCATTTTTTGGCCCGATCATCATTATGGTCGTACTGACAACGGTTGTTACACCGATCTTGTTGAAAATTGTATTCAGAAGCCGTGAAAATGATCCGGATGTTTATGCATCTTCAGAGCTGATTGAGGATTATGAAAAAATCGAGCAGAACGAAAAGCTGGCGCAGAAGGTGCTGGAACAGAGCTGATTTTGATTTAAGTCATGGAAAGCGTGTAGGAACACATATATAAGAGTATATCGTGTAAGAATTTACAGTGAAAGAGTGCATGGTAAAAGGGTATATAAGTAAAAATATATATATGTAGAAATGTATGTAAAGGAATATATATCGGAAAATATATGTAAAATAGAGAAGCAGGTTTTGTGAAATGCATAGCCCGCTTTTTTTTATGCCGCATGAGGCTGTTGTTGATGCTGTATGAGAAATAATCGTTGGCCGATGGTACTGCAATTATGTGGGAGAGTAGGTAACCGCCCTCTTTTAAAGACAGGAAGTCCTGAGTAATTTTTTACTCGGGACTTTTTTGTTAATACTAGTTATTTGTGATATGATAATAAGACAATACAAAAAAGAAGATCAAGAATCTGTTTTATCTCTGCTTGAAGGAAATACACCAATCTATTTTGCTGAAGAAGAAAAAGATGATCTTATCCTTTATTTGGATAATTTTTCTGATAATTATTTCCTATTTGAAAAAGAAAATGTAATACTGGGATGTGGAGGTTATAATTTGACCGAAGATATGAGGACTGCTAAGATCTCTTGGGATATAGTTGACTATTCTTCTCTAGGTATGGGGATTGGAAGTAAACTGATGATTTATAGATTGAATAAAATTATAAAGATACCTTCGGTTGAGAAGGTTTCCGTAAGAACATCTCAGCTAGTTTACAGATTTTATGAACGGTTTGGACTTATTTTACAGGATGTTGTCCCTGATTATTGGGCAAAAGGATTTGACATGTACCGTTTGGAGTGTAAGTCCGACAAACTTATTTTATAACTGTTATTTACAAAGAAGCAGGTAATTTTTTATTAATTCCTGATCTGCTCCTAGTTCTTGAGCTTTTACAAAATCTTGTTTAGCACTTAATTTATCGTATTGCTGAAGATAAAACTGACCTCTTAATATATACAATAAAGCGTCTTCGTAGCCAAGCTGTTTGGCTTTATTTAAGTCATCTTTTGCTCTGGATAGCTTTTTCTGTTGGAGATAGCATTCAGCTCTATTAACGTAAAATACCGGTTGGTTTTTATACTTGTATATTAAATCTGTATATTTTTCTTCTGCGGCATTCCAATCACCTTTATTTTTAGAGAGAAAAGCCATACTACTCAGTGCCTGTACATTGTTAGGATTAGTTTTTAAAACCTGTTCAAAGTCGGTTTCTGCTGCTAGAAAGTTTTTTTCAGATAAGAAGATCAGGCCTCTGCTGTAGAGTGCATCTACATTGTCAGGATCGATAGAAAGAATTAAAGTATAATCTCGTTTAGCAGCTTGTAGGCTATCTAATTCGCAAAGTAGGGCTGCTCTGTTTTGCAGAGCAAATACAGCTTTTGGAAATTTGCCTAATGCAGAGTTATATGATACTAAAGCTTCTTCTTTTTTTCCTAGTTTCCGTTGTATAGTTCCTAAATTCGAAAGGAGAAGAATATTTCCTTCATTTCCAGGTTCTTTTCGCATAGCTTCTTTCAAAGTAACTTCGGCAGCTGCATAATCTTTTGCTTCGAGATAATCCATTGATTTAGAAACAAGTTCTTCATAGGTTTGAGAAAACGTTGAAAAAGATGCAAAAAGTGCTATAACTAAAAGGAAATATCGACTCATTCTAAAAATTTATTTGTAAATTTACTTCAAGTAAGGTGGTAGACCTTTTTGTTGACATTGTAAGCATAATAAGAACAGTTAGTTATCATTTTGAAATGAAATGTTGAACTCTATCTGTTACTTAATATCAGTACAAATGTATGCTATAATATCTGTATATTATTAGTATATCTTTATAATTAATCATAATAAAGAATTAAAAATACTATATATAGCATCCATTTATCTATATATTAAATCTCATAATATATAGTGGAAATATGTGTTGTAGAACACTTTTTTTTTGGTGTGTTGACAAATTGAGATAGCTACTTTTACAGTCACAAAGCGATTAATAGATAAAAGAATATTTTCTTAATATAACTTGCTGATGTGTGGTTATATACATGTATTGAATATGATCTAATAATGTAAATTTAAAATAAAAGGAAATGAATAAGTACCCTGAAAAAACAAAATCCGGTTTAATTGTGTCTGATTTTGAAAAAGTAATAGATGGAAAACATACATCTCTTTATGTTCTTCAAAATAAAAATGGAGCAGAATTACTTATATCAAACTATGGAGCACGTATTGTCTCCTTGATAGTTCCTGATAAAGATAACAATTGGATTGATGTTGTAACGGGGCATAATAATATCGAAGAGTATCTGAACTCGGAAGAGCCTTATTTCGGAGCTGTATGCGGACGTACAGCTAACCGTATAGCCAATGGTAAGTTCACTTTAGAAGGAAAAGAATATACATTAGCTGTGAATAATGGGCCTAATAGTTTACATGGTGGTTTGAAAGGTTTTAATTCTGTTGTATGGGGGGCAACTCAACCCGAACAAAATACATTGATCCTTACCTATTTGGCAAAAGATGGAGAAGAAGGATTTCCCGGGAATTTACAAGTAACGGTAACTTATACTTTAACAGATAAAAATGAGGTAACTTTAAAATACGAGGCTAAAACAGATAAAACTACTATTCTGAATTTGACTAACCATGCATATTTTAATTTGTCAGGAGCAGGAGATGCTTCGGTTGCAGACCATCTGTTGACTATATATGCTGAAGAGTATCTGCCTACTGATGATACTGCAATACCTTATGGAAAGCCTGAAAAAGTAGTCGGAACGCCCATGGATTTTACAGCAAATCAATCTATAGGTTCTCGTATAAAAGATGATTTCCAACAGCTTATCTGGGCAAGAGGATATGATCATACATATATCTTGAATAAAAAAGGAGAAAAATATGATTTGGCTGTTAAATGTTATTCACCCAAGACAGGTATAGAAATGGATGTGTATACCGATCAGCCTGGAGTTCAACTGTATACAGGTAACTGGATGACCGGAAATTTTATAGGTAAAAACGGACAAAGATATCCTTCACAAAGTGCTGTATGTTTCGAAACTCAGCATTATCCGGATAGTATTCATAATCCGGAATATCCTTCAATAATTTTAAAACCGGAAGATAAATTTGAAAGTATTACAACTTTTGCTTTCTCTGTAAAATAATTAAAGTTGTATGCCTGTATAGTTTGGTAGTGAAATAACGAAAGTTTTTTGCATTATAATATTAATTATCGAATACTTTCTTTTACATAATAACCCTATAATATAATAATAAAAACAAATCTTATGACCATTAATGAACCCCAAAAGCAAAGTGGAAATGCCGTTGCAATAGTAACGATGATTTTCCTTTTTGCGATGATCTCGTTTGTTACAAATCTAGCAGCTCCTATTGGAGTGATTTGGAAAAATCAACCGGCATTTGCAGGATCTAATTTCCTTGGAATGCTAGGTAATTTGATGAACTTTACTGCTTATCTGTTTATGGGTATACCAGCCGGTAAATTATTAACAAAAATCGGTTATAAAAAGACAGCACTTATTGCTATTGCAGTAGGGCTTCTTGGTGTATTCACTCAGTTTTTATCAGGAATAGTTGGTGTTGGTTCCGACCTATTAGGATTACCTGCTAACTTTTATGTTTACCTGTTAGGTGCGTTTATTGCCGGGTTTTCGGTATGTATGCTTAATACAGTGGTAAACCCAATGCTTAATCTTCTTGGAGGAGGTGGTAACAAAGGAAACCAGTTGATTCAATTAGGTGCTACATTTAACTCATTAACAGGAACATTGACTCCTATGTTTGTGGGTGCCTTGATCGGGACAGTAACTGCAAATACTGCTATTACAGATGTGAATTCTGTATTGTTTATTGCAATGGCTGTTTTTGCTGTGGCTTTTGTTATCTTGTTCTTTGTTCCAATCAGAGATCCTCATGAAAAGAAAGCTACTGAAAAACAAGTGTTCGAAAATAGCCCTTGGAGTTTCCGTCACCTGGTATTTGGTGTTATCGGTATTTTTATTTATGTAGGTATCGAAATCGGTATCCCTGGAACACTAAATTTCTATTTGTCGGATGTATCTGATAAAGGTGCAGGCTTAGATCCTTCGAGTGCTGCAAGTATCGGCGGATTCGTTGCCGGAACTTATTGGTTCCTGATGCTTGTAGGTCGTTTCTTCGGTGGTATGATTGGCGGTAAGATCTCTAGTAAAACGATGTTGACAGGTGTATCTGCTCTTGGGCTTGTATTAGTAGCTTTAGCTATTTTTATACCTAAAACAGTAACATCTACTATGCCTGTATTTACCGGAGAGTCATTTGAGATGACACAGGTTCCGTTAAGTGCTTTATTACTGGTATTATGCGGATTATGTACTTCTATTATGTGGGGAGGTATTTTTAACCTTGCTGTAGAAGGTTTAGGTAAATATGTACCTGCTGCATCAGGTATCTTCATGATGATGGTAGTTGGTGGAGGTATACTTCCATTATTCCAAAACTGGGTAGCCGACAAAGTTGGGTACATGGGTAGCTACTGGGTAATATTTATCGGACTTGCATACTTGTTATTCTACGCTTTGGTAGGTTCTAAGAATGTAAATAAAGATATACCGGTAGAATAATCGGATCTTAAGATAAAAAACAGAAAACTGCGTGTGATATTTTCATACGCAGTTTTTTTAGGTCTTATACTTATTGCTTTATCAATAAGCTGTGTTATTAAATGCTTGCTGTTACTTATATATAAAATTTATGAGAAATAATTCATATAAAAGTATTTACAGAAAGATTATATTTATCTTGTTGACCGATAATGCTTCGACATGAAAAGTAATGCATTCTTAATTTACAATAACAATGAAATAATTACTCTAAAGCTGTGATTTTTCTTGTTTTATATGTTATATTTTGCTTATTTTTGTAATAGGTGTATTAATGTTTGTTTTACACTTATTTTTTATTACTTTTGAAATAAATAACTCTAAAATAATTAGCGTACTTATCTTTTTAATCATGAATGACATAAAAGTACTTAACAAAGCAGCTGATAATATACGTATCCTGGCTGCGTCAATGGTAGAAAAAGCTAAATCAGGACACCCCGGAGGAGCAATGGGGGGAGCAGACTTTATCAATGTACTGTTTTCAGAATATCTTGTATACGATCCCGAAAATCCAAGATGGGAAGGGCGTGACCGTTTCTTCTTAGATCCGGGACACATGTCTCCGATGCTCTATTCTACATTAGCTTTGACCGGAAAATATACGATGGAGGACTTACAGCAGTTCCGTCAATGGGGTAGTATAACTCCGGGCCATCCTGAATTGGATTTAGATCATGGTGTTGAGAATACTTCCGGACCTTTAGGTCAGGGACATACATATGCAGTAGGAGCTGCCATCGCTGCAAAATTTTTACAGGCGCGTTTAGGTGAAGTTATGAATCATACGATATATGCATTCATTTCTGATGGAGGTGTTCAGGAAGAAATTTCTCAGGGAGCAGGTCGTGTTGCCGGACATTTAGGGTTAAGTAACCTAATCATGTTTTATGATTCGAACGGTATTCAGCTATCTACAAAAACAAAGGAAGTAACTGACGAAGATGTAGAAGCTAAATATAAAGCTTGGGGTTGGCATGTGATTTCTATTAAAGGAAATGATGCGGCTGAGATCAGAAAAGCCTTGGATGAAGCTAAACAAGAAAAATTACGTCCGACTCTGATTATCGGCCATACCATAATGGGTAAAGGTGCCGTTAAAGAAGACGGATCAAGTTTCGAAGATCAGACTGCTACTCACGGTATGCCGTTAGGTGAAGCCGGAGCAAGCTACGAAAAATCAATAGAAAACTTAGGTGGAGATTCAAAAAATCCATTTGTAATCTTCTCTGAAGTTAAAGAGCTTTATGCAAGCAGAGCTAAAGAACTAAAAGCCATAGTTGGAGAAAGATTAGCCGCAAAAGACAAATGGGCTGCAGCTAATCCTCAATTGGCTGAAAAATTGCAACGTTGGTTTTCAGGGGAAGTTCCTCATATAGATTGGGCAGGCATTCAACAAAAGAATGATATCGCTTCACGTGCCGCATCAGCTGCCGTATTAGGGGTATTGGCCCAGAATGTTGAAAATATGATTGTTGCATCTGCCGACTTATCAAATTCTGATAAGACAGACGGATTCTTGAAATATACTCACAGCCTGAATAAAAATGATTTCTCAGGAGCTTTTCTACAAGTAGGTGTTTGCGAGTTGACAATGGCTTGTTTATCAATAGGTATAAGCTTGCATGGAGGTGTAATTCCTGCGTGTGCAACATTCTTTGTATTCTCTGATTATATGAAACCAGCTATCCGTATGGCGGCATTAATGCAACAACCTGTGAAATTCATCTGGACGCATGATGCTTTCCGTGTCGGAGAAGACGGACCTACTCATGAGCCAGTAGAACAGGAAGCTCAATTGCGTTTGATGGAGAAATTGAAAAACCATCATAATCAGAATTCTATGTTGGTTTTACGTCCGGGAGATGCTGTAGAAACTACTGTAGCTTGGAAACTGGCAATCGAAAATACATCTACTCCTACGGGCTTGATTTTCTCTCGTCAGAATATTAAAAATCTTCCGGCAAAAGGTTCTCGTTATGAAGAAGCTTTACAATCGGCAAAAGGTGCTTATATTGTGCAGGATTCTCAAAATTATGATGTAATTTTGTTAGCATCAGGATCAGAAGTCTCAACTTTAGTTGACGGAGCTAAACTTCTAGAAGCAGATGGAATCAAAACAAGAATTGTATCCGTTCCTTCGGAAGGTTTATTCCGTAATCAGCCTAAAGAATATCAAGATTCGGTATTACCGGCTGATAAAAAGAAATTCGGATTGACCGCAGGCTTACCTGTAAATCTTCAGGGATTGGTCGGTGACAGCGGAAAAGTCTGGGGACTTGAAACGTTTGGTTTTTCTGCTCCTTATAAAGTGTTGGATGAAAAACTTGGCTTTACAGGAGAGAATGTATACAATCAGGTGAAAGATTATCTGAAAAAATAAAGTTTCAGCTCGCTCTGCTTGTTGATTCTCTTGGTAAGTATATCATTAATATAAATAGGTCTGTGACCTTAAAATAGAATTAAAGATGGCTGCTTCACTTTCATTATTTTCGCAATCAGAGAAACCTATAGGTATCTGTAGCGACCATGCAGGATTTGAAATGAAATCGTACCTGATATCTTTATTTGAAGAAAAAGGTATAGTGTATAAAGATTTCGGAACATATTCGGGCGAGAGCTGTGACTATGCCGATTTTGCACATCCACTAGCGATTGCTGTCGAAAATGGAGAATGCTATCCCGGTATCGGATTATGCGGAAGTGGTAATGGTATCAATATCACATTGAACAAGCATCAGGGAATACGTTCGGCTTTGTGTTGGACTGAAGAAATCGCAGGATTGGCACGTGCTCATAATGATGCTAATATTATTGTCCTTCCTGCCCGATTTATTTCGGAAGAGGAAGCGTATAATATTCTGGTGAAATTTTTGAATACACCGTTCGAAGGTGGGCGGCATCAAAAACGTATTGATAAGATTCCTGTAAAATGATAGACTTCTAAGGATATGTTTAAGGAGGGATAGCTAACAGCTATTCCTCCTTTTATTTATAACCAGAATATAGCTGCTTGAATAACAATATTTAAAGGTAACAGCCAATATATCCAGCTCATGGATATTCCACCTAATAAAATACCCGAAATAAATTTGTGTACTTGTATATAGAGGATATAACTAAGAGAGCGGGTATCCTTTTTTTCGCTTAACTCTGTGTGCATAGTCTGAAGGAAATCACCAAAAGGTATCTTGCTTAAGATAAAAATTATAGCTTTCTGTACATATTTGGGAAGCTTTTTACCATATACTTCCAGCATCAGGCTGCCGATATTGAGTGATTTATGTATGTTTTTTCCGGAAATCTTATTTCCTCCTGATATCACTATATCTATTATTTTCGTACATATTTTCTGGAAAAAAGGTTCTAGAAGTTTGTAGCATACCTCGATAGTATTCATCAGCAGGTATTTATATGTGAAAATAAAGGAGATAATCACAAAGATTGTACCTATAATAAATGATAATACGGCATAACCGTAATGACCGCTTTCGGATTCAGTTAAATATCTTAGTAGGTGAAAACCAAAAAATAAAAGATTTATAATGCCGAATAAAATAAAAGCTAAAGCGAACAGCTTTATAGCCTTGACACTCTGTCTGGCTCCATCTTTTAAAAGTTTGGAAAGAGAAAATGACCTATTGTCGTTGTTATCGAAATTGTTGGGAACTGAAACATTAGAGTCTGTTATTTTAATGTTATTATCTGATGAATTTTTAGCGTGGTTCATTTTAGGGAAGTGTTGATTATGGTCAAATATATAAGAAAACCATGAGAAATTAAGGTGTCAGACCTATTTATTTATGAATAATCACAGGTAAACGTGTTGATATACTTGTTAACTAGAAGATTTGTTTACTGTATATATAAATACTTGCTGTAACTTAAATATTCTAATTCACTCACAGTATTTTTGAATAAGCCTTAAAATATTACCTTTGTCAGTATCAAGCAGCATAAATATTTTTATCTATATATAGAGCGTAGATAAGTTAACAGTCATTAGTTATCAACTGAAAAGGTAAAAAGTAACATCTGAAAAATTGTACATTGATAATGTAACCTTTGTTACCTTTTCGAAATAAAACATTGATGACTGTTAACTGACAACTGTTTATTGTTCGGCTTAGTTGAAAAGTAAAAATGAAACGGAAAAAATCAAAAGATAGATTTAAGGTCATAATATGTATAGCAACTATGATTGTAGTATGCTTATCTTTAGGCTATTTTTTTTATAAGAAAAATAAGATGTCCAATACTTTTGATAAGAGTAATAAATATTCGGTGAGAGGAATAGATGTATCACATCATAATCCGATACTGAATTGGATCGAAGTAAAAAATGAGGATATTAATTTTGCATATATAAAAGCAACAGAAGGGATAACCCATGATGATCGCAATTATCCTTATAACTATAAATTGGCGAAGGAAAATAATGTGAAAATAGGTTCGTATCATTTCTATAATTTCGGAGTTTCGGGGCGTGAACAAGCGAAGCATTTCATCCGAATCGCTAAATGTGAGCCAGGCGATTTGATACCCGCTATAGATGTTGAACATTCTCCGTTTAATCCTTATAGTAAAGATACATCGTTTGTGAGATCTGTTATTAAAGAGTTAAAGATTATGGAGCGTGAAGTGTATGAGTATTACGGTGTACGCCCTATGATTTATACAAACATGGATTGTTATAAGCTTTATATAAAAGATCATTTTCCAGACAATCCTGTATGGATAAGCAGTTTGAATAAAGAGCCCGGAGACGATGTCGGTAATTGGGTAATATGGCAATTTTCGCATCACGGAAAGCTTGCCAGCCATGATGGAGACATAGATCTCAATTATTTCAGATATACGATTGACCGATTAAGTGAAATATGTATGCCATGATGAAAAATTTACTGATTATATTATTTCTGGGATTCACTTTTTCCTCGTGTTTTCATGAAGAAGAATATGAAAATTCAAAGCAGGGGAATTTCGAACTTTTATGGAAGATAATCGATGAAAAATATTGTTTCTTCGAATATAAAAATATTGACTGGGATGAAGTTCACGACCGCTATGCTGCCCGCATAACCGAAGATATGCCTCAGGAATCTTTTTTTGATGTATTGGGTGAAATGTTAGCTGAACTTAAAGACGGCCATGTGAATCTGATCGCCAATCATAATATAAGCCGTTATTGGAAATGGTTTGAAGATTATCCCGATAATTTTGATGAGAAAATACAGAAGAATTATATCGGAACGGATTATTCGATTGCAGGAGGAATGAAATATAAAATACTGAATGATAATATAGGTTATATATATTACGGAAGTTTTTCGAGTGGAGTAGGAGAGGCCAATCTTGACCAAATCCTAAGCCGAATGGCAATTTGTAATGGTATAATCATAGATATACGTGATAATGGCGGAGGGTTGATCTCGAATGCCGAAAAAATAGCAAGCCGATTCTTTGAACAGAAAACTCAGGTCGGATATATAATGTATAAAACGGGAAAGGGGCACAATAGTTTTTCTAATCCGTATCCGCGCTATATAAGTCCTTCATCAAGGGTCAGATATCAGAAGAAGGTAGTGGTAGTGACGAACAGAAGCTGCTATAGTGCTGCCAATGATTTTGTAAATGCAATGACATATGCTCCTAATGTAACTATTATAGGAGATAAGACCGGTGGTGGTAGTGGTTTGCCCTTCTCCTCGGAGTTGGTGAACGGCTGGTCGGTACGTTTTTCTTCTTCACCTATGCTGAATGCTGCAAAAGAACATATCGAATTCGGAATTGATCCGGATATTAAAGTCGATATGACGAATGACGATATGTCGAGAGGTTTAGATACAATACTCGAAACTGCACGAACATTCTTAAATAATAAATAATTCAAAATAACTCAAACAAATTTATAATATGACACTTTTATTTATTCTTATACCGATTGCAATTGTAGTTTTAATAATTATAAGTATCCGTAATGGTCTTATAGCTAAAAAAAATAAGGTTGAGTATGCTAATGGGGCGGTAGACGCTATGTTTAAACAACGTTATGATCTTATTCCTAATCTGGTAGCTTCGGTTAAACAATATATGCAGCATGAGAGCGGAGTATTAGAGCGTTTGGTTCAATTACGTTCGCAAGCACAGCAGCCTAATTTGAGTGATCAGCAACGAAATTCATTGAATAAAGAACTGGATCAGGCTTTCAAGTCTTTTAATATTTCAGTCGAAAATTATCCTAATTTGAAAGCCAGCGAACAGTTTACAAAATTACAATCTTCGTTAAACGAATGCGAAGGTCAATTAGCTGCTGCCCGTCGCACCTACAATGCTGCTGTAATGGAATATAATAATGCGATAGAAATGTTTCCGTCGAATATCTTCGCGTCTCAAATGGGATACGTCCGAAAGGAAATGATAGAAGCAGCTGAACAGGAACGTATAAATCCGAATGTCGGGAATCTGTTTCAGTAAACTTTGCTCATCCGAAGAATAGAACAACAACTCAACTATGGAAAACGAATCTTTATTAACTAACCTGAATCTGCGGGTAGATGATCTCTTATTTAATTTACGGTATATATTAGAACCTATAGAAGAGCAGCGGGTTGAAGTGAAACGAAAGACGAAAATCTTTTGGAGTATACTTCTGTCTTTGTCTTTTCTGATTGTATTAGCCGCTTTATCGGGCTTTCTTATTATTCTGTGGGCGTTTATAGCTGTCTTTATCGGCGGAATCGTGTGGTATGTCATGTGGATATCTCCGATGGAGAAGATGATGAAAAATTCCTTTTATGAAAAAGTAGTTCCGCATATAATATCAGAATTTTTATCAGATTCATCTTTTTCAATTGATAGTTGCATTTCCGAATCGGACTACAATAAATCGGATATATACAGAAAAGGAGTAGACCGTTATTCCGGAGACAATTTAATATGGGGGATATTGGGAGAGACTTCTGTTCGTTTTTCAAAACTTCATACCGAATACAAAACTGAAAGACGGGACAAGAATGGAAATACGAAAACCGATTGGTCTACAATATTTAAAGGTGTTTTTTTAGTGGCTGATTTTAATAAGAATACTAAAGGGAAGACTTATATACTAAAGGACAGTGCAGAAAAAATACTCGGAGGTGTCGGACGTTGGATGCAGGATAAATTCGGTGCTTCGGGACGAGGTGAAATGGTATATCTCGAAGATTCGATATTTGAAAAAGAATATGTGGTTTATTCGACTGATCCTGTCGAAGCTCGATATATACTGACCCCATCTATGCAGGAATGCTTTATAGAACTGTCTCGATATTTCGGCTCAGGAAATGTCTCTGCATCTATTATTGATGGACATGTGAGCCTGGCTTTGTCCGGTAGAAACAAGCTGTTTTCATTTGCCGGAAATAAGAATCTGACTGATGCTTTAACAATCAGGTATTATGCCGAAAACTTATTACAAATATTGAAAGTTGTAGAGATATTAAACCTAAATACGCGTATCTGGGGACGATAAGCAATGGGCTTATTGAATTTATCACAGATAATAGGCTGTATATATAAAAGTTATTCTTAACTTTGCATCCGCTAATAAATAATTATGCATTAATTAAAAATTAACAAGAAAACAAAATGGCTACAAAGATCCGTTTACAAAGAAGAGGACGTAAAGATTATCCTTTTTATCAAATCATTATTGCAGATAGCAGAGCTCCACGTGATGGTAAGTTTATTGAAAAGGTTGGTTCATACAACCCAAACACTAATCCTGCTACAATTACGTTAGACTTCGACAGAGCTTTGTACTGGATGCAAGTTGGTGCACAACCAACAGACACAGTTCGTAACATTCTTTCGGCAGAAGGTGTTCTTTTGAAGAAACACTTGTTGGGTGGTGTTAAGAAAGGTGCGTTCACTGAAGCTGATGCAGAAACTAAATTCCAAGCATGGAAAGAAACTAAAGGCAAAGCTGTTGATTCAGAGAAGAGCAAAAATGCAGAAGCTGCTGCAAGTGCTGCAAAAGCACGTCACGAAGCAGAAGTTGCTGCAAACAAAGCAAAAGCTGATTTAGTTGCTCAGAAGAAAGCGGAAGCTGCTGCTGTTCAGGCAGAAGCTAGCGCAGAGGTAGAAGCTCCGGCTGAACCTGCTGCAGAAGCAACTCCAGAAGCAGAAGCTTAATCTAAGCAAAGAAAAAATATATAATTACGATTATATATTACCAAAAGAAGAGATTCAAATTATTTGAATCTCTTCTTTTGGTTTATGATTTGTATAAGATTTTTACTTTCTTTGGTCTTCAGTTTCTTTATACCATTTATAAAGAGAGTTATCTGCAAATTCGAATATCCAATGGAATTTGTACATATCTTTATATTCGATAGTTTCATATTCCTTATTATTTTCATAAATTTTGCCGCTTGTCTGGTAGTCTTGTCCCATCAGTGACACTACTTGTTCTTTTGTCATTCCTAACTCAATTTGCTTAAGAGCCGAATTATACGTCTTTAGTCCGCCGCATGCACTCAATAGAGTCATAACAAAGAATGCTAATAGTACTTTTTTCATAATTTAATTTATTGTTTATTCTTCAAATATAAACAAAGCAAATAGTTTATAGTTCATGATTTTTTAGCTTTCGATATGTAGTTATGTCTTTTCGTATGATTTCTTAGTCGTAAAAGTCCTGTAACTGATTGCGGTATGCCGAAAATATTTTCGATTTGGATAGAAAACCCACGTATTTACCTTTGTCTACCACCGGAAGATTCCACGATTGTGTAGTTTCGAATATATCCATTACTTTTTCCATACGTGTATTTACTTCTATACATATTGGAACCGAAGTCATGAGATCCGAAATAAGTGTAGTATCATATAAACTGGTCTCGAATAATTGTGGTCGTATATTATCTATATAGACGATACCTTTTAATATTGAATTATGATCTATTACCGGAAATATATTTCTTTTGGATGCAGTAAAACTTTCGACAAGGTTTCTCAAAGTATAATCGGTATATATTGGTATAAAATCAGTTTCTATCAAATTGTTTGTCTGCAAAAGAGTTAATACTGCTTTGTCTTTATTGTGTGTAATTAATTCGCCTCGTTTAGCTAAACGGTCTGTATAAATCGAATTAGGCTCTGCCAGCTTTGATACTACAAATGAAAATGCGGCTGTAAGAGTGATAGGTAAGAATAGATTATATCCTCCTGTCGTTTCGGTTATCAAAAAAATGGCTGTTAGCGGGGCGTGCATAACTCCGGCTAATACACCAGCCATACCAGCAACTACAAAATTCTTATTACTAACCGAGAAAAAAGGAAACATATTAAAAACTGTGGCTATAATATAACCCGATACTCCTCCCATAAAAAGAGAGGGTGCGAATATACCTCCGACGCCTCCGCTTCCTGTCGTGATAGCCATTGCTATGACCTTGAATATCATAACAAGAAACAGGAAAGTTATCAATAGATAGATATTCTTTTGTGTTCCATAAAAGAAACTACTATTGACCAATTCGTGAGATTGTCCGGTAAGAATCATATTCAGAGCTTCATACCCTTCTCCGTATAATGGGGGCAGTAAGAATATAATGATCCCGAGTATAGTACCACCAATAACAAGTTGACGTATCGTTCCTGAATATTTGCCTGCGGTTTGCTTTCTTCTGAATCTTTTTAGCTTAATGTCATAGACTATATATACCTTTCCTAAAAGATCGATCCAGTTCTCGATCTTCTTAGTTCCTTTTACAAAATAGAGCGAAATTACTCCGGTTATCAGCCCTAACAAGATGTAGAACGGTAGGTTGTGTATAACCAAAGGATCCATTACTGTAAAGGAAAAAGCAGCCCCGTCTCTTAAGAATAGCCACGATACAGCTGTTCCTGCTACCGCCGATATTAAAAGGGGAATAATAGACCATGTGGTTAGGTCTATCATTAGTATTTCAAGTGCAAATACAACTGCTGCAACCGGAGCCGAAAAGATTCCCGCTGTTGCTCCTGCCGCACCACATCCAAGGAGCAGAGTCGTTGTTTTGTAATTGAGCCTGAAAAAACGGCTGATATTAGATCCTATTGCCGATCCGCTTAATACAATGGGGGATTCCAATCCTACCGACCCCCCGGAACCTACAGTCAATGTAGAAGCAACAAGAGACGAATAGGTATCCTGTAGCTTTAGTTTACTCGATTTTTTAGATATTGCATATAGTATACGGGTGATTCCCTGCAGCCTTTTTTCTTTAAGAACCAGACGGACAAATAATACAGTCATAACCAGTCCGAAAAAAGGAAATGCAAAATATACAATACTCACAGAATGGATATCGAGGCTTCGAATCAATAAGCGGGTCATGAAAAATACCATGTTTTTCAGAATAACGGCTGCAAACCCCGATAAAATACCCACAATAAGACTTAATAATAAGATAAGCCGTTGTTTCGGAATCTTTTCGGAAATATTCCGGATCCATTCGGTGCAATGCCGTAATCTGTTTATCATGGTTGTCTATTGTTCAAATATGGTGTTGTTAATAAACCGGTATGAAACCATTTACTCACAAATATATAAGATTCTACGACAAACACAAGACTTTACAGAGCTACTTGTGTTTATGCTCCGGTAATTCTTTTCAGGAAAGGAGTGACTAATGATTGTGCCGGAAGGTTATATTTGGCAATATCGGATATGCGTCCGACTTTTATAGTTACACTATCTGAGGGCAGCACGGCAAACATATCTTCGTCAGTGGTGTCGTCTCCTATTGCCATGATAAAATCATACTTATCCTGACTCATCAGACGGAGCGTTTCACTTCCTTTGTTGTAATCGGATGATTTTATCTCGATAACTTTATTTCCTCTCATTATTTGAAGGTTGAGACGAGAACAGGGATTAATCAGTTCTTTTATCAGCTGATTAACTCTTAGATCGGCCAGCCAGGTATCTACTGCTCTGTAGTGCCATACTAAAGCAGTCTTTTTTTCTTCGATTTTAGAATATGGAGTTTTCTTAGTTGTATGTTTCAGTATGTTCATTACTTCATCATCCCATACTATTTCCTGTAGATTGCTATGCCATACACCGTTTTCTTTGTAGTATACACCGTGTTCGGCTGCAAGTCCGATGTTCAGTTCACCGAACCATTTATCGAGAGTTTCACTGTTTCGCCCGCTGTTTATAATAACCTTATTCTTCGGATCATCGGATAACTTAGCTAAGAGTTTCAGTAAATCTTCTCTCGGATATGCTTCTGTCGGATCTTTGTAAAACGGCGATAAAGTTCCGTCATAGTCGAATATGATTAGTCTTTTTGATGCGTTTTTATAAGAATTCTGAATGATTTCAACCTGATTATTGTCTATGACCTTAGCATATCTGTCATTATTGTGGTCTTTAATTGTTTTAAGCTCTGATATAAAATCAGAAGCCCATTGTTCGACTGTTTGAGTAGATACAATTTCCTGCAGTTTTTTTAGCTTAACAAGCTGTTTGTTAACTGGCATTTCGAGGGCTTCAATAATCCCGTCTTCAATTTCTTTTGTATTATTGGGGTTTACGATGATTGCATCGGATAATTCAATGACAGCTCCAGCCATTTCACTTAGAATTAACACACCGGGTTTGTCTCTTTTAGCTGCAATATATTCTTTTGCAACCAGATTCATACCGTCTCTAAGGGGTGTAACAAGTGCAATATCGGCAAGATGGTACATCGCTGTTAGCTCTTCGAATGAAAAAGCCCTGTAAAAATAGTAGACAGGAGTCCAGCTTAATGTAGAATATTTACCGTTTATTCCACCGATAAATTCATTGATCCTTGTTTTTAGTTTTGCATATGTATCGACAGTATCACGAGAGGGAACAACGATCATGACCAAAGATACCTTTCCATGATATTGGGGATTGTGTTTCAGAAACTTGATAAAGCCTTTTAACCTCTGAATGATTCCCTTACTATAATCGAGCCTGTCCACCGATAAAATCAATTTATTGCTTCCGAAACCTTCCCTGAGTTGTTTAGCTTTTTCCTGTACTTCGCGACGAAGTATGGCATCGTGAAATAAATTGTAATTAATTCCCATCGGAAAAGCGTCTACTTCAACAATTCGGTCTTCAAGTTGGATTTCATCCAGGACACATTCATGCCCTAGTACCCTGTATACTGCACTCACAAAATGCCGCATATAATCGTATGTGTGAAAAGCGACCAGATCAGCACCCAGCAGACCTTTCAATATCTCGGCTCTTTCGGGTAATACCCTAAACATTTCATAGGACGGAAAAGGGATATGATGAAAGTATCCGATACTTACATCCTGTATTTTTTCACGAATCATAGCAGGCAGCAGCATCAGTTGATAATCCTGTATCCATACAATATCTCCCGGCTCAATGATTTTGAGAGCAGCTTCGCAGAACAAGGCATTTACTTCTTTATAAGCTTCCCAATAACTATTGTTTGAGCCCATGTACGAATAAAAATAGTGACAAAGAGGCCAGATTGTACTATTACTGTATCCTTCGTAGTAGTTTTTAATTTGGGAAGGAGTGAGATAAACCGGATGAAAGTTAAGATCTTCCATTTGATTGTCGATTTCGGCTTTTTTATTATCATCATTGATATGTAAACCCGGCCATCCCAACCAATGTTTTTCGCGTTTAGTAACTAGTGATCCGAGACCTGTTGCAAGTCCTCCTTCACTTTTGATCAGTTTAAATTCATTTTTTTCCTCAACAATTTTCAGAGGTAATCTGTTAGATATAATGATAATTTTCATAATTCACTCGAATATGTAGTTGTCTGTATGCGAAAAGGTCGAAAGATCGGAATGCTTTCCGGATGTATATTTTAGTCTGTATAGACGTCTCTTAATGCTAGGTAATAACAGGTCGTTATTGATTTCAGGAGAGACAATAAGCAGGTCTGAGACCTTAAATCTTATCGCATAGAATAAATACTTTACTCTATAAACGTAAGAAAGGTGCATTGTGTTCAATGTGCTGATTTTTGAACTTATCCGAAAGTGCGTTTCGGAATAAAAAACAATTGATATGAAAGACTTAGACTATGGTGTGATAGGTAATTGCAGATCAGCGGCTTTAATCTCAAAGTATGGGAGTATCGACTGGCTCTGTCTGCCTGATTTTGACTCTCCTTCAATTTTTGCAAAATTATTGGATGAACGAAAAGGCGGATCGTTCGCTATCGAGGTAGATGACTCGTATATGATCACTCAGGAATATAAACCGGGAACGAATATTCTTCAGACCAGATTTGAGTCGGTTGACGGTGTTTTCGACCTGTTGGATTTTATGCCGAGGTACAGAACTACCGATAACACTTATTATATGTCTCCCGAATTGTACAGGTTTATTAAGCATGTCAGTGGGAAACCCCGCTTTAAAGTTATATATGATCCTGTCATGAATTATGCCCGGGAAGAGGCTGTTTTTTCGAAAAAGAATAATTATATAAGAACATCTTCGAAGTCAAAGGATATGGATAATGTTTATTTGTATTCGAGTCTCGATTTTGATACGATTTTAAATAGGGAAGAAGTTGAGCTTACAAAAGATGAATTCTTATTTCTTTCATATAATCAAAAGCTGGTAACAGTTGATCTGAACAGGGTAAGGCTCGAATATCAGCGTACAAAAGTATATTGGCTCAACTGGAGTTATCGATCTAAACGTTTCGATACTTACGGCGATAAGATTGCCCGAAGTTTGTTAGTCTTGAAATTGATGTCTTATCAGTCTTCAGGTGCTGTATTAGCTGCTCTGACAACGAGTATTCCCGAAACAATCGGAGAGGTGAGAAATTGGGATTATCGTTTCTGTTGGATCAGGGATGCGTCGATGTCAATAGAAACTCTCCTTAAAATGGGACATCCTAATGCAGCTGGGCGTTTTCTAGGCTTTATCAAGAGCATATTAAAACTGAAATACGATCAATTCCAGATCATGTATGGAATAAGGGGAGAGCGTACTCTTACGGAGGAGGTTCTTCCTCACTTGTCAGGTTATGGAAATTCACGTCCGGTTCGTATCGGGAATGCTGCTTACAACCAGAAGCAAAACGACTCGTTAGGATATTTGATGGACGTTATATACAGTTACTACCAGTATTTTCCGGGTAACCTCGATGAAGTCGAAGAAATGTGGGAGATTGTTCGTAATATCGTAAAGACAGTGATGTCTGAGTGGCGTAACAAAGATCAGAGTATTTGGGAATTCCGTAATATAGAAGGGCATTTCGTTTTTTCCAAAGTGATGTGCTGGGTAGCTTTAGACAGAGCGATTAAGATTGCTAAGTTGCTGAATAAAGATGATTATGCGGCAGTGTTGGAAGATGAAGCCAATAAAATATATGACGATGTTTGCACTAACGGATGGAATGAGGAACTGCAAAGTTTTACGCAGGCGTACGACAACTGCGATATGGATGCCTCTTTGCTATTGATGGAGCAATATGGTTTTATTTCAGCTGAAGATGAGCGTTATATAAAAACAGTGAAATGTATTCAAAAAGAATTGTCACACGAAGGGCTTATGTTCAGATATAAGAATCATGATGATTTCGGAACACCTTCATCTTCATTCACTATCTGTACTTTTTGGATGGTGAGGGCTTTGTTCGTTATCGGGGAGAAAGAAGAAGCTCTGAATTTATTCAATCAGTTGATGACTTATTCAAATCATGTAGGGTTGTTTAGTGAAGACCTCGATTTTTGTACAAAGCGTCAATTGGGCAACTTTCCTCAGGCTTATTCTCATTTAGCACTTATAAATACAGCAGTTCTTTTCTCTTGGGAAAAAACAAATTCTCAGTTTTTGAGACCATAAAAATTAGAAATAGCCGACTATTTAAATGAATAGTCGGCTATTTTGTTCATCTTGATAAGCTTAGACTAAAGGTCTGAAACCTTATTTTTTCTTTTTTCGTTTGCTCCACCAGATAAAGAATCCTGTAACAGGAAGACTGCTCGCTATAAGACCTCCCATAAAAGTAACAAACTTGCCTAATTGTCCCATCCAGTTACCCATATGTAAAACCCATACCGCATTCTCTATTTTTTCGTGTTTTAGTACACTTTCCTGCATCTTGATTTCTTTACCAGAATAACGGTCATAGTAAAAATATTCAGGAGATTGGGCGCTTTTCAATCCGATACGGTCTGCTACACGTCCCATGTAATACCCACTCGAATCAAGCTTATAAGTATTAAATTGAATTTGATCTTTATCGGGATATCTTTCGAAAGTATATTGGATTAATGAGTTGATATCGGCGGGTTGTTTTCCTTCCTGATATTTAGGCATCTTTTTCTGCCATTCGTGAGAAGTTTCTGCTCCCGATATCTTCATTAATGAATCCGATAATGGCTCAAATGCAATCAATAATCCTGTTAATGATAGAACTAACATAATTATTAAAGCATAAAAGCCTAAAACTTTATGCAGATCGTAGTTTAACCTTTTAGCAGTAGATTTGAATTTTATTTTTAGAGAAGCATCTCTTGTTTTTTTGTTCCACTTTTTTGGCAACCATAGCACAATTCCTGTAATCAACTCTATAATGAATATAATCGTTGCAATATCTATAATCCACTGGCCGGTTTTACCTAGCAGTAAAGAATTATGGAGGTGAGCGGTTATATAAAAGAAATAAATGGTGTTATCGTCTTTTAATATCTTGCCCGAATATGGGTCGATATATATCATACTTAAACCTTCGGTACGGCTGAATGTATTGAACCGGACGCTTCGCTCTGGATCTTTATATCCGACCATATAGCTGATAGCTTTACTGCGTGACGGGTATTCTTTCTTTATAATATTGATGAGTGAATCTACAGGCAGACGGGTGTCCTTTACTTCTTTTACATATTTGGCATCACCTGCCGATAAGTCCATTATCTCGTCGCAATAGACGATAATTGTACCTGTAATGCAGACAAAGAGTACAATAAGAGCCGAAATAAGCCCCGGCCATAAGTGTAACCACGATATTAGTTTTTTTGTTGTCATAATATGATCTGTGTTATTTTAGATTTCCCGATTTAGCTTTATCCAAACTTGCTTTGGCATTTTTACTGTCTGGATAATTATTCAGATTGTATTCGAATATCTTGATAGCGTTCATCTTTTGATCTACCGATAGAGCGTATTTTCCTATATTATCAATCAGTGATTCATCCGGAATAAATCTGTATCCTAGTTTTTCTGATAGTTTTTTGTATTGCTCTTCTATTATTTGAGGTTCGTACGGAATCTTTTTCACAGGAAGGGTTATTCCTTCGAAAATATATCTCAGGGCATCAAACATGCCCGGTATGATAATTGTCCCGTGATCCTCATCCTCATAGTATTTCCAACCTGTATTCAGATTATTATTGGGGGCAGAATTCAGTATTTCCTTACAAAACTGATGAATAGTTTTGGAATGTTTCTGTTCGTCATCGGGTTTGTCTTCATCTTTAGCCATTGCAATATAAAGAGACCTCTTATCGAAGTTCTTAGACTTCCATATATTTTGCGCTTCATTATATACCTTTCGGTTATCCCACCATAGGCTCGGGTCTAGTACTACATACGCATCGAATGATGTTGTTTGGTGTACTAAGGTATTCATTGCGTAAAGTCCACCGAAGGAGTGCCCTATGAGTATATTGTATCCCGAGGTGCGGTAAGTTGAATCTATTAAAGACCTCAATTCCCCTGTTAAGAACTTAGTAAAGTTATCACTGCCTCCACTGTTGGTAAACATATCTTTACCATTGTGTTTCAATAAAGACCGGGATGGTGTAAGATCACGGGTACGGTCTGTATTTGGGATGCCTACAATGATGCATTCGGGCATATTATTATACATACCACGAGTGAATGTTTGCTGTATTCCAACCAGAGCCTGAAAGTTTTTATCTCCGTCTAATAAGTAAATTACAGGATATTTTGCTTTTCCGAATGAAGGATCGCTGTATTCCGGTGGAAGGTATACCCAATATGGCCTGTCTTCGTTGATAGTGGGAGAGTGCATCGAGTATTTATAACCTATATTGATTGCTTCCTGCGAATATGTTTCAAACAGAAAGAAAGTACCAATGAGTATAAGCAGAAGCTTTAGTTTCATACAATTTTTTATTAGCTATAAATCGTCCGGCGTTGAATATTTTCAGCACCGGACGATTGTTATTATTAAAGTTAAGGTCTCAGACCTTAGTTATCAGAAGCGATAAGTGATGTTTGCAAGGAACTGTCTCGGGGATTGTGTTTCTCCGTAATAGTCTCCTAACCAATATCTTTTATCTGTGATATTATTTAGCTTAGCTCCGATTCTGAAATTGGAATATTCATAAAAAACAGTGGCATCGAGTTTTCCGTATCCGGATACTGTAATACTGTTTTTTGCATCCAGAAAACTGCTGCTCGCAAAGTTTCCTCCAAGACCGATACCAAATCCTTTTAATGTTCCATTCAGAATTTTCTGGCTGATCCAGAAGTTTCCAAGATGTTTGGGTGTTGCGATATCTCTTTTTCCGTTAGCATCGCCTTTTTCGAACTTGTTATCGTTGAAAGCATATCCTATAATGATGTGCATCCCCGGCAGAGGGTTTGCAATGACATCCATTTCGAAACCTTTACTTATCTGGGTTGCGTCCTGTACACTGTAATTAGTTGCAGTAGATCCTTCGGGAGACGCAATTGAACGAATTCTGTCTTCCACCTTTATATGATAAAAACTAATAGTACTGTTTAGTTTCTTATCAAAGAATTCCAGTTTAAAACCTCCTTCCCACTGGAAGGCATGTTCGGGTTTGAAGGGTTTGATTTCACCTTCGGGATTAGCTATTGCAGGTCCTTTGTTTTTAAATCCGTTCATGTAATTTGCAAAGATAGAAGCTTTATCTTTTACTACTTGATAGACAATCCCAAATTTTGGAGACCAAGCCGATTGCATATAATTGTTTTGCACATCATCAAAGCGGTCGAAACGTACACTCGCCATAACATCCAGTTGTTCAGTGATATTAAAAACATCCGAAACATAGGCACTATATGTTCGTGTGAAACGTTTGTTTGCAGATGGTTTATTAGCACTTGCCAGCTTATTGTTATATTGGTCGAGGAAAATAGGAGCATCTTGCCCATGTAAGCCTATGTTTCCTGTTGTATTGCCATTCAGACTCTTATCATATGGATTAAGGGTCGAACGGGTGTCACTTGTTGTTAAACGAGTATAATCTAATCCGACAAGAACTCTGTTTCTGAATTGTCCGAGGTAAAAATCACCGTTGAAATTTTGTTGTAATTGTTGTGTCGTAAATACACTTGGTATGTGCATCATACGTCTGCGCAGACTGTCTTTTGAATACACATCAAGAAAAATATAGTTCGCATCGTTGTCTGTACGTGCATATGAACCTAAAGTCTGCGATGTCCAGTTCTCCGAAATTTTGTATTTGACCTCACCGAATACATTTAATACTTCGGCTTTACTGGTTACATCATTTGATGCAAAGGATTTATCCCAATCCCAGTTCAAATCATTTAAGTTTGAAATAATTCCGCTGCTAGGGTTGATGTAAGCTGTTGTACGGTTCGATTTGAAATATTCGGCATCAACAGTAACTGATAACCTTTCGCTTGCATTATAAGTAATGGTAGGCGCAACCATAAAAGTTTTATTGATACCATAATCTTTATACGAATTCTCTTTGTGTAATGCTGTATTTACACGAAAAAGGACTTTTCCTTCGTTATCGAGCGGGGTATTATAATCGGCAGTAACACGGCCTAATCCCCATGCTCCGGCTGTGAATCCTACTTCTCCTGATTTTCCGTCATGAGCTTTTTTTGTTACTCTATTAACAAGGCCTCCATACGAAATAAGGTTTGTTCCGAATAATGTTGCAGACGGACCTTTGATCACTTCGATGCTTTCGAGATTAGCAGGATCCGACAATGATACATAATTTGTTGCCATACCATTACGGATAGATCCTGCTCCGTCCGCTCCAGCGAAGCCACGTAGACGCATTGCCAATCCTGTACCTCCTGATCCGACACCTAATGTTGCTCCAGATACACCCGGGGCTGAAGTCAGTACATTCTTAAAATCAACCGCGATCTGCTCACCCAGCAGTTCTTTTGGTATTACTGTATATACCTGAGGATTCTCGAGGTTTTTGACAGGCATACGGGCTACATAATCAGATTTTTTTTGAGCGAATTTGGTAATCATACTATTAACCACAACTTCGTTCAGGGCATTGGCTCCTAAGTCGAAAGTAATGTTGCCTACATTTACTGTTTTTCCGGCTTCGACTTTTACGGGCATTTCCTGGGTCTTGTTGCCCATATATGAAAATAGTACGGTGTAGCTGCCTTCGGCTACTTTAATTGCAAACTTACCGTTCTCGTCAGAGTAATCTCCTTTGCTGTTATTTTTGATGGATATCGATACCATCTCTATAGGAGTGCCTTCATTCGTTACAATTGTACCGGTAATTGTTCCCGTGTTCTGGGCTTTTACCATGATACATGTCAATAAGAATAACAAACTGATTGTCATTCTGCATGCGACTTTTTTTAAGTTCATTCTTTACTGATAAATAGATTAATACTTCCTAAAACCTCGCCAAAGGTATTTTAATTAAAGAATGTAAACAATCGCAATAAATTATTAAAATAAGTATTCTGGATACCTATTAATATGTACGAAAAGAGCTGTTTTTCTATACTTCGATGTTGAATAAATACTTTACGGCAAGTCCGATAATAAAACTAATGAAAGCTACTCCAAGACTGATGGATACCATTTCGATAAAACGTTTTCTGAACGAGTAACCTTTGGCTATGGCCGTATAGTAGTTGAAAGCTGCAATGATAAGTATCGCTGCTATAAGTGTCAAAGAAAGTGCTATGTATACGTTGCTTAAAATAAGGTAGGGTAGTATAAGTATTATAACGGTTAGTATATATGCGATACCTGTATAAACGGATGCTGTAATTGGTTTTATTTCTCCGCTATTTTCAGTTTTTGTGGATAGATATTCTGATCCCGCCATTGAAAAAGCTGCCGCAATACCTGTAATGATGCCTACAGATGCAATCATCTTTGAGTTTTGCAGACCGAAAGTTAGCCCTGCAAGTACTCCGGTCAGTTCTACTAAAGCATCATTCAGTCCCAGTACTACCGATCCCAGATAGCCTAAAGGCTTGTCTTTTATTAAATCGATCAGTTGTTGCTCGTGATCATCTTCATCAAATTGTATATTCTTTGCTTCCGGTACGATTTGAGAAAGTTTATCGTAATTAAGGGCGGCATTCAGCTCGTTGCGTTCCATCAGTTTTATGCCGAATGTTAATCCCAGATAGCGTACTATATTTGAGTAGAGCCATATTTTTAGCTTGTTAGGCTTTACTATTTCATGTGTGTACGACTGCCAGATAGCTGCATGTCCTCTCTCTTGTGCTGCTATTTTCTGTATCACAGCTTTGTTGTGCTCATCTTTGATAAAAGATGCTATGCTTTCGTATATATGGGCTTCAGTAATTTCGCTGCGCTGTTCGGCGAGTAATATTTTTTTTAATTCGGGACTTATGTTGTTATTCATTGCGACAATTTTTATTTCAATTATGTGTTGTTTAAATTTTCTCTTAATAAACAAATCAAGACAAATGGTTGTTTTATGTTTTTTAATAATTAGTGACAGAAAATATTTAATGATGTATTTTCTCATACTTACTAAATCAATAAAAAGGTCTGGAACCTCAAATAATAATTAAGATGTTTAAAAGGATTAACGAACAACAAGCCAGAGAAAAGTTAAGTATTTCGGGAGCCGTTTTATTAGATATACGAGATGCCGACAGTTATAACGCAGGACATCTCCAGGATGCGATTCATCTGACAAATGAAAATGTGCAGAATATTATTACGGAAACAGATAAACAGCTGCCTGTATTAGTGATGTGCTATCATGGGAACAGTAGCCAGAGTGTAGCTGCATACCTTAGCCAGCAGGGATTTACTGATGTATATAGCATAGATGGTGGATATGAAGGCTGGTCGGGTGAGTAATAGCTGTAGACTTTAATTGTTTTTTTATAAAACCTAAAAAAGATATTGGTTGAATGTTCAACTAATATCTTTTTTTTTGTAATTTTGTCCTCTGAAAAAATTAGGTTATTATGATAATGCAGGATTTTGTATATACATTGCTTATGGTGCAATCGACCTACAGGCAGGCTATATATAAAGAAATTAGGGAATGCGGAATTGATGTATCGTTTGAAATGCTGCATATTCTCAGGAGGCTATATATGCAAGACCGTATAAACCAGCAAGAACTCGCGGCATTGGTATATAAGGATAAATCGAACCTTTCTTATCTTCTGAATAATATGGAAAAACGCAATCTTATAAAGCGTATTTCGGATGAAGGTGATAAAAGGAACAAACTAGTGGTATTGACTGATGAGGGAAAGGCTAAGAGCGAATTAATACAAAAGATCGTGGATTCGGTATATGTCAAAATAGAAAAGAATATAGATGTATCCAGAATGGAAAGGTGTGTAAATTATTTGAGAGAATTAAATGGCTTAATCGGTAATGAATAAAAGTGTATTAGGAGCTATTATCGTATTTTTTTTATTGATACCAGGAACAACAGCTTATACCCAAACAACTTATAAACTAACTGTATCCGAACTTTTTGATAAAGGTTTGGAGTATAGTTTGACAATCAAGTCGTCGGAACTGAAAATCAGAATGGCAGAAGACCGGGTTTCTCTGGCGAGGAATAAACTGCTGCCGGATATTCAGGTAAGCGGTCAGTTTGGCTATGTCGGACCTTCTTCGATATTGAACCGCGATTTGTCTTTTCTCAAACATACAGATGCTCCCGATTGGAAACAAAACTATCAATTGGCTGCTGTTCAGCCATTGTATCAGGGCGGGCGTATTAGAGGAAATATAGAAAAATCGGAACTGGATCAGGAAATCGCACAACTGAGTCTCGAAAAGGATAAATCGGGACTTAAGCTTTGGCTGATGGGTAAATTTCTGGATTTGTATAATTTTTACAAACAAAGAGCCAGCTATGAGCTCAACATCCAAGAGGCTCAAAGACGATTGCAGGATATCCGAAAGATGAGGGAAGAGGGAATGATCACAACTAACGATGTTCTTCGCTCCGAAATACAATTATCGAATTACGAATTGTCGTTAAAAGAGACTAATAACAACATTATACTAGTATCTCAGCAGTTGTCCATTGTTATGGGAATGAATGAAGATTTGATCTTCGAACCCGATCTGATCTTTTCAAAAACGGAGGAGAATCTGCAAGGAATAGAGGATTACATCCAATCTGCATATGAAAAATATCCGGATATGAGGATAAGCAAGACGAGTCTTGATCTGGCCCGAAATAATCTGAAAATAACTAAAGCCGATTTTTTACCTGCTTTGTCTTTACAGTTCGGCAATACTTTTCAGCGTCCTATACCAAATACTTCACCGGTGCAGGATTTATATCTGAATTCGTGGGGATTGACATTAAACCTGTCTTACAAAGTTTCGGCATTGTTTGACCGGAAGCATTCATTGTCATCAGCTAAAACCCAAATCAATCTGCAGGAAATGGCTGAGGAGCAACAGCGACAGAATATACGGACAGGAGTGAAAGCCGCTTATTTGAAACATCAGGAAGCTCTTGATAAAGTAAAGGTGCTGGAGCATTCACTGAATCAAGCGAATGAGAATTACCGTATTGTAAATAAGAAATATTTCAATCAGCTGGCTATTTTAACTGACCTTCTGGATGCAAATACAGTCCAATTGAGCGCAGAACTGCAATTGGAAGCTGCCCGTACAAATGTAATTTATACTTATTACCAACTGCTTAATATTAGTGGTAATCTGTAAGGGTTGTTTGATATAGATTTATCTATAGGTATAAAAGTTAAAATAGGGGAAGAAGGTAACCGATAAAAAAAGTGTTTTTAGTGTGTACTTTGTAACCTTTTTTGTTTAATTGACTGAATTGCATAGTTTATAAAATTTATTTGTAACGTCATATATGGATATAGAAAAATCTGAAATAGAGGAAAAATTACAACAACAACGCATTTATAAAAAGTTACAGAGCAAAAAGAAACGAAATCTGTTACTAAATATAATAACTATTGTGCTGGCTTTGGCAGGTATTGTTTGGGCATGTAATATATTTCTGCGTTATTACGAGTATGAGATAACAAACGATGCCACAGTCGAACAATATGTCTCGCCCGTAAACAGCAAGGTGCAGGGATATATCAAAAAAATAAATTTTACAGACCATCAGTATGTACATAAAGGAGATACATTACTGGTGATTGATGATCGTGAATTTCAAATTAAATTGCTTGATGCTGAGGCTGCGATGAAAGACGCTGAAGCATCAGCCGAAATATTATCATCTACAATTAATACAGCTGCGGCAAATGTTGCTGTTTCTCTGGCGAACATAGAAGAAGCAAAAGCCCGTTTGTGGAAATCGGAGCAGGACTATAACAGATATAAAAACCTGCTGGCCGCCGATGCTGTGTCTCAACAGCAATTCGATCAGATGAAGACCGAATATGAGGCTATGAAAGCCCATTACAATTCATTGTCGAAACAACAGGAGTCTGTCAGATCCGTATCATCAGAAACTCAGAAAAAACGAAATAGTACAGAGGCGGCGATAGCCCGGCGAAAATCCGATTTGGCTATGGCTGAGCTCAATCTTTCGTATACGGTTATTACTGCTCCTTACTCGGGATATGTAGGGAGGAGAGCTTTGGATGAAGGTCAGTTGATACAGGCCGGACAGACTATAACCAATCTGGTGAAAGGCGAAGATAAATGGATTATTGCTAATTACAGGGAAAAGCAGATTGAGAATATATACATCGGTCAGATGGTAAATATCAAGGTTGATGCAATTAAGGGTAAGGTATTTAAAGGAAAAGTAACGGCAATATCGGAAGCTACCGGATCTAAATACTCATTATTACCGACAGATAATTCTGCCGGCAACTTCGTGAAGATACAACAGCGTATTCCTGTACGTATCGATTTTGTTGATGCAAGCAAAGAGGACATGTCTAAACTAAGAGCGGGTATGATGGTTGAAACAGAAGCTATATTAAGAGAATGAGCCAGCAGGCAAACATAGCGGCTGCTCCCCAACACTTCAGAGAATGGGTTCCTACATGGCTCAAAGCTGTGGTAGCCCTTTTTATCTTGTTCCCTGTTATGCTCATAAATGGCGCATATACAGGTAGTAGTGTCGATATCTCCAGCTTTCTGGGAGTATTGTCCGAAGATATTAACATGGCTTACTTTGCGGCATCGGCAGGTATGGCTATATCGTATCCCATAGTACCTATTTTGAGACCTGTGGCTACCACCAAAACAATTATACTGATTGTACTATTTGCCCAATTGGGGCTAAGTTTTATCTGCGCTACAACTACATATGTAGAGGTATTGATTGTCTGCAGCTTTTTTATTGGGTATTTCAAAGGGTTTTCTCTTATAGAGATCATTTCTATTCTGATGCCCACTGTGACACCCAGTGGTACACGTAATGAATTTTATTCTAAATTTTATCCCATATCTCTTATTATAGGACAGTTATCTCTGGTATTGACCGCCGAGTTTGCATACAATTATCAATGGCAGCATATGTACTATTTTATGATTGTTTTGTTGCTTATTGCTATGCTTCTGGTAGTGGTGTTTATGGCTTTCGGCAGACGACTTATCCGCATACCTTATAAAGAGATTGATTGGTATAGTTTCTTTCAGGCATCGTGTGTAATGATGGCTATAATTTATGTCTGTACTTATGGGAAAACTAACGATTGGTTTGCCTCACGGAATATTATAATTGCAACGATAAGTATTCCTGTTTTAGGATGGATGTTTATCCGCCGTCAGCTAATGTCTGATAAACGCCCTTTTGTGGATATGAGTGTTTTGAAGAACCGGAACTCGGCTGTGATGTACTTGTTTTCGTTCTTCATGATGTTTATGGCTTCGTTTACCACATTGTCGTCGGCATACGTTACATCTGTCTTGCGTTTGGATGCGACTAAAGCTAATGAGCTGTATTTGTATATGATTCCGGGTATTGTGATCGGTGGTTTTGCGTGCTACTACCTCTATCGCAGAGCTATACGCATGGCTTGGCTGTTGTTTATCGGATTCTCCTGTTTTACACTTGCTATTGCTCTCCTGTACTTTAATGTACAGCCAGAAGGAACATACGAAGATTTATATTTGCCTATGTTTCTTAAGGGTATCGGAATTGTGATATTGTATGTTGCCATAGGTGTATACGCAATTCAGGGGCTTGAGCCAAAGCAGTTGATATATAATGCTTTTTTCATTATCTGTTCCAGATCAGCTTTAGCTCCAGCGGTAGCTTTAGGTATAATGACAAATTGGTTATATCGGTTGCAGCAACAAAATCTATCTGTGCTGTCTGAGTCTGTAGATGCTTTGAATCCTTATGCTTCGAGCTTATACACTCAAAGTTATTCAAGTTATATAGCCAAAGGTTTGAGCATAGAGGAAGCAAAACAGATGGCTCTAAATACTTTGTACGGAAAAGTACAGATACAGGCGACTACCGTCAGTATAAAAGAAATATTAGGATATATGCTTATCATCGGGATTGTTATATTGGTTGGCATATTGTTATACTTCTTCAAATACAGAGCTGTGAGATTAGTGAAAGTTGGACAGGATTTGAGTTGAACAAATTAATATATTTTTTGTTTAATTAGGGAAACAACATATTCCGGTTTCTTAAAAACAAATAAAATGAAAAAAATATTACTTTCAACATTAATCCTTGCATCAACATTTTCGTTATTTGCGCAGACTGAGCCTGCATATAAAAAGGGAAAATTCTTCGCTTTCTGGGGATGGAACAGGAGTCATTATACAAACTCTACCATTCATTTTACCGGAGATGATTATGATTTTAAATTATACAGAGCCGTTGCACATGATAAGCTGAGTCCTGTTAGTTATCATAATTATTTGCAGCTGGATCGTATAACTATACCTCAGACCAATTTCCGTATAGGTTATTTCTTTAAAGACAATATGGCGATCAGCATCGGTGTAGACCACATGAAATACGTAATGGATCAGGATCAAACAGTAAAGGTCTCGGGAACCGTTCCTAAAGAATTTCAGGATAGAGTTCAGGATGGACAGATAAAACTTACTGACGATTTCCTTACATTCGAACATACTGACGGTCTGAACTATATCAATGCCGAGTTTGAATATTATCATAATTTCTACAAGAATGGAATATTAAAAATAAACGGATTAGTTGGAGGTGGTGCTGGCTTTTTACTACCCAAATCCAATGTTAAACTGTTTGATCAGGAACGTCATGATAAGTTTCATCTGGCCGGTTTTGGTTTGAACGGTAAAGTTGGTGCTGATGTATTGTTGTGGGATTTGTTTTTCCTGCGTTGCGAAGGTAAAGAAGGTTATATCAATATGCCAAGTATCCGCACAACCTATGATAAGAGCGATAAAGCATCTCAGCATTTCTGGTTTGCCGAAATCGATTTTCTATTTGGTTTTGCATGGCATTTTTAAGATAAAATACTTTGAAATTAAGCATAGGAGGAAGCTTTCTGCGGAAGATTTCCTCTTTTCTTTTATCTATATAGTGAAAAAGATCATATTTATACTTACTTTTGCCTCGCAAAAATATTAGGGATCAAACGATTATATATACATGTTATTTAGTAGCATATTCTTTCTGGGTTTCTTTTTACCAATATCGATACTCTCATATTTGTCAACTCCCCGGAAATACAGAAATATAACACTTCTTTTTCTGAGTTTGTTGTTTTACGCATGGGGAGAACCGAAAATGGTCTTTGTTATGCTCTTTGTAGTTATAACAAACTATTTTTCGGGTATACTTATAGCCAAAGATTATCGAAAGATTGGAATGTGTATATCGATACTAACGAGTATGGGTACTTTGGCTGTTTTTAAATATACAAATTTTGCTTATGATTCTTTTACAACTCTAATAACCGAGTTAGGCATAAGCTATAGTTGGATGTCTATTCCTCGAATAGCTTTACCGGTAGGGATCAGTTTCTATACATTCCAGACATTATCTTATAATATAGACATCTATCGGAATAATATTAAGCCATGTTATAATCTGATTGATTTTGCGACGTATGTCAGTTTCTTTCCTCAATTGGTTGCTGGACCCATTGTCCGATTTACAGATGTCAGGGAGCAGCTCGGTTCGAGAGGAACTAATCTCGATAACTTCGCATCGGGTATAGAGCGGTTTATATTAGGGCTTGCCAAAAAGGTAATCATCGCCAATAACTGTGCTTATATAGCAGACCTTATATTCGATTTACATCCTAAGTATGTGTCGGTAGGAAGTGCTTGGCTTGGGATAACTTTTTATACTTTACAGATATATTTCGACTTTTCGGGATATTCCGATATGGCAATCGGGCTTGCTCGTATATTTGGTTTTCGTTTTCAGGAGAACTTTAATTATCCGTATATATCCAATTCGATAAAAGAGTTCTGGAGACGCTGGCATATTTCATTGTCATCCTGGTTCAGAGATTATCTTTATATTTCGCTCGGAGGAAACCGAAAAGGTAAATATAGAACTTACATTAATCTTTCGATTGTTTTTATCGTAACGGGCCTTTGGCATGGTGCCAGTTGGAATTTCATTATATGGGGTATTTGGCATGGGCTTTTTATTGTATTGGAGCGTATGGGGGGAGATAAGATTTTGGAAAAGACTCCAAAACCGATACAGCATATTTATACATTGTTGGTAGTTATGATAGGGTGGGTGTTCTTCCGATCGGCTAATTTGGAAATGTCTCTCTTGTTCATTCAAAATCTTTTCGGAGGATTATCTACTGATCAAGTTGTGTTTCATATGGCAGATTATCTTACAGTTCACCATATTATAATTTTATCATTTGCTTTGTTGTTTTGCTCTCCGGTTTTTCCTGCTTTCAGAAATAGATTATCCGCATATATGGTGGAGCATACTTATATTGAATATATATATTATGTGTGTCTGCTGTTGTTATTGATTTTCCTCATAGCGGCTGAAACAATAACGACATTTACTCCATTTATTTATTTTAGATTCTAAAATTATGAAACCGAAATATCTGTTTGTCATATTATTTGTGATAATTATCTCAATACCGACATTATTCCTCCCATTTTATGAGTCTTCTACAGCCTCGGAAAATAGAGCGAAAGATAAATTTCCGGGGTGGTACACGCTGTATACATATCCGGTTTTGTTTATACGGAAAGTTGATGCTTTCTACAAATCTAACTTTGCATTGAGGAATCATTTGTATAACTTTTATAAATACCTTAAATGGGATATCTTAGGAGAGAACCCTTTTCCGAATGAGGTGGTTGTAGGTAAAGATGGCTGGTTGTTTCCCGGTAACAAGTCTTATCATAATTATGACCAATCCTTGGGAGTCGTTTCCGATATAGAAGAACGTATGGATAGTACATGCAGCAAAATGCTGGCAATGAAAATTTTCTGTGATTCCCTTGGTATTGATTTTTATTTGGCTATAGGTCCGGATAAGGCGTCTGTGTATCCCGAGATGCTACCGATAAAGCCTCTAACGGTAGGGAAAACAAAAGATGTTGTCAAACGGAAACTGAAGGGATTTCATGTTAATGTCATAGATATGAGTGATTATATATTGGAACAGAAAGATGGACAGAAGCTTTATTTTTATAAAACCGATACTCATTGGAATCATCTGGGAGCATATTTGGGTACTCAAAGGTTGTTAGATGAAATAAGGAAGAAATACGATGTGGGAGCTATTGACCTGAATGATTATCAAGTAAAAGATACAGCCGTGTTTACTATGGACTTATCTCGCCAGATAGATGTTCTGATGAAAGAATCTTATTCCGTATTTAAGAAACAAAAGGATGACTATACAAAAACGATAAGGTCTATGAACTACGATGGCTGGGATGTCCCCTTAGAGGAAACGATAAATGTAAAAAGAGAAAGTAAATGTGTGGTATTCAGGGATTCCTACTTTCAAAATATGTATGATTATTTTTGCAATAATGTAGGTCATGCCGTTATCGGTGTTCAGCGGTTTGACAGGAATCTTATATTAAAAGTTCGTCCGGATTTTGTTGTATTCGAGTTAGTGGAGCGTCGTTTATTGGATTTTGATCCAAATGAATTTTATCTATAAAAAGAAAACCAGACTCTCGAAAGAGCCTGGTTTTTTCATACTTACATGGTTTCTTTTTTCAAAATTTCATTCAATTTAGCAGGTGTGAGATTCATTGCCATGATGACTCCTTTTTCGTCAATCAGGTAATTTTTAAAACCTCTTCCCAGTTGATACTTTTGATAAAGCTCCGAACCGCTACCTTTTGTTTCCTGAAACTGGTATGTCTTATCGATTCCATCCATACTTAATGTCTTTTCGAAGATCGCCTTGTTTTTATCAAAAGCCACGGAAATCATAACCAGTGGACTCTTGTCTTTTTTTAACGAGTTCCATAAAAGAACATTTTTCATGTGTGAGTCGGCATCATATGCCGCCCAAAAGCTTACCAATACTTTTACTCCCCTTAAATACTTAAGATCAAGTTTATTGCCCTCGTTATCACTTATTTTTAACTCGGGCATAAGGTTTCCTGGATATATACCTTCTGAAACCTTCGAAGTTCTTGTTGTGTAGGACGAAGTGATCAACACTATCCCAACGAGCAAGAAGCACTTCAAATACTTCATAAAATAATATTTAGGTTACTACTAAAGCTATATCCACAGAATCTCTCCATAGATTATAACTTCTCCGATTCTCGGAAAAAACAGTCCTACTCTAAGGATCTGCTATGCTTATTATTTTAGCGGCACAAATATACACTACTTTTTTCTGATTTCAAACCTAAGAGCATAACTATACTTTACATGTTAAAGAACAAATTCTTTGCTGAAAAGGTTTTGACACAGATATAGATTTTTTCTAATAGTGTGTTTTTAACAATCAAAGTAAGACGAAAATAGGATTATTCAGCGTTGCCCGTGATATCATAAATCTCTTTAATCTTATCCAGTTCTCTATCCAAATCGAAATATAAATCATGAAGACGTGCATCTTTGATGTCGAATACCCATCCTGCAACTTTCGGATAGCCTTTTTCGTAATAGGATTTTTGTACTTCTCCCATTTTTATGATATTGCGGCATTGCTCATATGTATTAAGCTCTACTAGGCGTCGGTGTCTGGCTTCTGTATCATCAATAACATCCAGCTCTTTTTTATGTAGGTGATAAACATCCCGTATACTTCGCAGCCATGGGTTAAGTATTCCGTAGTCTGATTTTTTCATAGCAGCTTGTATGCCTCCGCATCCATAATGTCCACAAACGATAATGTATTTTACTTTAAGATATTCTACTCCGTAATTAATAACGGAAAGCACATTCAAGTCGGTCGATATTACCATGTTTGCAATATTACGGTGAATAAATACCTCCCCGGGTTTAAGGCCCATAACCTGATTGGGGTGTACCCTGCTGTCAGAACATCCGATATAGAGAAAATCGGGGTGTTGATCGGCTGCTAATAGTTTGAATAAACCGGGGTTATCGACTTTATTTTTTTCGATCCATTTGTTATTCGCTTCGAAGATTCGGTCATATTTTTCTTGATCAGACATATATACGTTTTTAGTTGGGTGATAAAGATACTATTAATTGCTTTTTATTATTTATAGTTTTTGCGGTTTTCTGTTGGTTTCTCTAATCGTTTAATGATATTGATTGTAAACAGAGCATCACATTCTACCTATAACAATAAGGCTTTTGGGTTTTTTATTACGTGATAAATTTTGTAATTTTGACAGGCTTAAAATGAATAAAGAAAAATAATATATAAACAGCCGGATTTAAACGGCTTAGAAAGAATTTTGGAATATGAATATTTCATACAACTGGTTAAAAGATTTTGTTGATTTCGACTTAACACCCGAAGAGGTTTCGGATGCTTTAACTTCTATTGGTCTGGAAACGGGAGGTATAGACGAAGTTCAAACAGTAAAGGGCGGACTTGAAGGTTTGGTGATCGGAGAGGTGTTGACATGTGTTGATCACCCCAATTCGGATCATTTACATATAACAACCGTAAATGTAGGACAAGAAGCTCCACTTCAGATTGTTTGTGGTGCAGCTAATGTAGCTGCCGGGCAAAAGGTTGTTGTTGCTTTGGTTGGTACGGTTTTATATTCAGGAGAAGAGTCATTTACGATTAAGAAGTCTAAAATCAGGGGAGAGGAGTCGTTCGGTATGATCTGTGCTGAGGATGAAATCGGATTAGGAACTAGTCATGATGGTATTATTGTACTACCTGCTGATGCAGTTGTAGGTACACTAGCCAAAGATTATTATAATATAAAAAGCGATTACGTTCTCGAAGTTGACATCACTCCAAACAGGGTTGATGCAGCATCTCATTTCGGTGTGGCACGCGACTTGGCAGCTTATCTGAAACAGAACGGAAAAGGAGCCGAATTGAAACGTCCTTCTGTTGATGGATTCAAAACTGATAATTCGAAGAAAGGCATCACTTTAAAAGTTGAGAATACAGAAGCTTGCCCTCGTTACGCAGGAGTAAGTATAACAGGTGTAAAAGTTACTGAGAGTCCCGATTGGCTGAAAGAGCGTTTGTCTATCATAGGGTTGCGTCCTATAAATAATATTGTGGATGTGACTAATTATGTATTGCACGAACTGGGGCATCCGCTTCATGCTTTCGACAGCAAATACATTACAGGGGGAACTGTATATGTGAAAACTCTTACAGAAGGAACAAAATTTACCACATTGGATGAAGTTGAGCGAACTTTGAGTGAAAGAGACCTGATGATATGCAATGACAAAGAAGGTATGTGTATCGGCGGAGTTTTCGGCGGATTAAAATCAGGAGTAACAGATTCTACTGCTGATGTTTTTCTCGAATGTGCATATTTCGATCCTACATGGGTACGTAAGACAGCTCGTCGTCATGGTCTGAATACCGACTCATCGTTCCGCTTTGAGCGAGGATGTGACCCTAACGATACATTATATGTGCTGAAGCACGCTGCATTACTCATTCAGGAAGTTGCTGGAGGTACTATCATAGGAGATATTCAGGATGTTTATCCGACAGTGATAGAAAATCCTGTTGTAGAATTGACTTATGCAAAAGTAAATTCATTGATAGGTAAAGAGCTATCAAAAGAAACCGTTAAATCAATATTAGCAAGTCTCGAAATTGAAATAAAGAGCGAAAGTACAGATGGTTTAACTCTAAGTATTCCTACATACAGAGTAGATGTGACTCGCGAAGTAGATGTTATCGAAGATATTCTTCGTATATATGGTTACAATAATATTGAGATAGGAGAGTCGTTGAAGTCTAACCTATCGTATCAAACACCGACTGACCGTAGTTATGATTTGCAAAATCTGATTTCTGAACAATTGACAGGAGCAGGTTTTATGGAGATACTCAACAACTCTCTTACTAAAGAAGCATATTATACAGGTCTTAATACTTATCCCGATTCGGCTTGCGTACATCTATTAAACCCTTTGAGTGCCGATCTGAATGTGATGCGTCAATCATTGCTGTTCGGAGGTTTGGAAAGTATAGCTTATAACCGTAACCGCAAAAACAATGATCTGAAATTCTACGAATTCGGAAACTGTTATTATTTTGATACCGAGAAAAAAGATGCAGAAAAACCTCTAAACGAATATTCCGAAGAATTTCATTTGGGAATATGGCTTTGCGGAGATTCTGTTAATAATAGCTGGGTTGCACCTACCGAAAAATCTTCGGTGTATCAGCTTAAGGCTTATATAGAGAATGTTTTGCTTCGTCTGGGAATACCTGCCGACAAATACGAATACGAACCAGTTTCGAATGATATATACAGTTCTGCGTTGATTATTAAAACCCGTAACCGAGTTTTAGGAACATTGGGTATTGTGGCTAAAAAACTGCTGAAACAAACAGATGTGAATACCGAGGTTTTCTTTGCAGAACTTAACTGGGATGCTATGATGAAAGAGATCAAAAAGCATAAAGTTACATTTGCCGAAATATCTAAATATCCTGTTGTAAAACGAGACTTAGCTTTGCTATTGGATAAAGCTGTTCTGTTTGATCAGATTGAACGTATTGCTAGGAAATCTGAAAAGAAACTATTAAAAGAGGTCGGTCTGTTTGATGTCTACGAAGGAAAGAACCTGCCGGAGGGTAAAAAGTCTTATGCTGTGAACTTTGTATTGCAGGATGATGAAAAGACATTAACAGATAAGCAAATAGATGCCATCATGCAGAAAATACAGAAGTCGCTGGAGCAGGAGCTTGGTGCTTCTTTAAGGTAAGATATAAGATCTCATTTGCAGATATTAAATAAGGTTATCCATTAATGGATAACCTTATTGCTTATTTAACAATTTGTTAAAACAGATGAGGTCTTAGACCCTTTTATGATTATTTCTGTAACGTTAATAGGTTTGTTAGCCATTTAATGGCTTACGATATCATAAAGTGCAGACGGTTTTGCAGATTTACTTCGGCGATGCCACCGTCTATATCTAGATAGAGGATATTCATATCGGGGTACAACGTCTTCATTCGTTTTTCGACACCTTTCGCAACAATATGGTTGGCTATACATCCGAATGGTTGAATACATACAACTTTATTGACCCCCTTACGGGCATAGTGTGCAACTTCTCCGGCAATAAGCCAACCTTCGCCAAACTGATTTGACAGACTTAAAACCTCAGATGCAGCTTCGGCTTTCGCAAAGATCGATTCAGATGGTTCGTAGAATCGGAAATTGCTCATGATCTTTTCATATTTCTTGATTTTCATATTGATAAGCTGCCAGATCACAGGTTTCAATGCTTTTTCGAAGATTGTTTCTTCTTTCAAACCGTTCTTTACGTCTTCCTTGCTATTCACAAAGAATTGTAGCAGGAAGTCTAGTAAGGGTGGGCATGAAACCTCGACTTCTTTCGACCTCAGCCATTCTGTAATATTGGCTTGAGCATAATTATTGTATTTGAGGAATATCTCACCTATTAAACCTACTTTAGTATATTGTTTATCGTGTATCAATACATTATTGAAATCGGCGACAGCTTCTTTCAAGAGTCGGCGTAAAGTTTTAGGTGAATTCGCTCGTACGGCATCTATACCTCTTTCTATATAGAAATCGAAGACCGATTGTGAATCTCCTTTTTTCTTTTCTCTTACGGATATAGCACTATGCATCTGTTGCAAAGCATCCGAATAGAGAACCGTATCAACGGCTATCTTAGCCAACTTCTTCCAATCAATATTAAATTGGCTTTCTTCGTTCTGATATGAATCGCCAGATGATAGAGCTATTACAGGAATGTCTCGAAAGCCGGCATTGATAAGTCCGCTCTTTATCTGAGCCAAATAATTAGTCGCACGGCATTGTCCTCCCGTTTGAGTTATAGCCAATACAATATCTTGTACATCATATGCGCCCGATTGCAGAGTATTTATGATGTCGCCAAGTATAAGAGTCGAGGGATAACAAACTTCATTGTTCCCATACATCAACCCCAGATCGGCAGACATTTTATTTGATTTTGGGAGATTCTCTATTTTATAACCAACTAATTCGCCCAAAGCCGGTGCGAACGGTGATAAGAAATCAGTAAACCAAGGTATCAGTATTGTCTTTTTACGATCGTTAGCCGTATAAGGTATGCGATATCCTTTGTAATCTTCGGTGTGGGTCTTTCTTTCTTTTGTATTGATGGTTTTGAGTGATTCGACCAATGAACGTAATCTCAGCCTGATAGATCCGGGACTGGCTATTTCGTCAATACGGAGTATTGTGAGATTTTTACCTGCCTGTTTCAATATATCCTGTACCTCGTCCATAAGAAATGAATCGGGACCACAACCAAATGAGTTTAGCTGTATCAATTGAATATTGTGGGGAAGCTTAGCGACTTCCATTGCTGCTTGTACTACACGATTTGGAAATGCCCATTGAGAAACGATATTTAATTTACCGAATCCATGATTTTCTTCTTTGCGAAACACATCGTCAGTAAAAACAAGAGCTCCCAGATCGGATAATATTTGTCCTACTTTCTGGTGGATCAAAGGATCCGCATGGTACGGACGCCCCGCAACAACGAAGGCGGTGAGATTATTATCTATTGCATCTTGAAGTAACGCTTTTTGCTGTTCCCTCAATTGTATTTTTGTATCTGTTTTTACCTGCATAGCTTTCGCAAAGGCATGTTCGAATGTGCTTTTGCTTATACCCAGCAAAGTTAGGTATTCGTAGCAGCCTTTTTTCAAAGCATTGTCATTGCTAAAAGTGATAACAGGCTTATCGAATGGTATTCCGTATTTTTCTTCGGGTTCAACCGAACTTCTTATTACTTCCGGATAACCGCTCACTACCGGACAATTAAATGAATTGGACGAACTACCAAATTCTTTTTCTTCCTTTGGTATGATAGGATAAAATATACGATCCACTTTCTGTTCTATCAAAGACAGTATATGTCCGTGTACCAGTTTTGCCGGGAAACAGATGTTATCGGACATAACACCTCCTACACCTTTTTGGTATAACGGGAATGTAGACTCGGGAGAAAGTCTCACATTAAAACCCGATTCGGATAATAGAGTATGCCAGAAAGGATAATTGTCGAACATATTCAATACACGGGGAATACCTATCGTTTTTCCCTGACGTATATTATCGGGATTTACCTTTTGATCGAAAAGTGTATCATTTTTGATATCAAATCCGTTAAATCCTCCTTTTTGAGCTGTATTTTTATTATAGAATATCTTTTCGCATTTATTTCCGGCATAACATATATTGCCGTTTTCGAATTTGAATCTCAATACCGAGCAGTTGTTTGTACATCCTTTACACTGTAATTCCTTACTATTGATCAAGTCCGGATTCGGTAATAACGAAAGATTATTGAAATAGGTCTTGCTTTGTTCTTTTTTCCATAAACTTTGAGCATACAAAGCTGCACCTAAAGCACCCATTAGTTCAGGATGATCTGTAGAACCGACCGATTTGCCTGATAGTAATTCCAATGCACGGTATACTGCATCGTTGCGGAATGTACCTCCCTGAACAACAATGTGGTTACCGAGTTGTTTCAGGTTTGAAATCTTCAAAACTTTATACAAACAGTTTTTCACAACAGAATATGCCAGACCGGCAGCAATATCATCCATTCCTGCATTTTCACGCAAAGACTGTTTTACTTTCGAATTCATGAATACTGTGCATCGCGATCCTAAGTCGGATGGATACTGAGCAATACATGCCGATTCGGAAAACTCTGTCAAAGACATATTCATTGTAGATGCGAAATTCTGTAAAAATGAACCGCATCCAGCAGAACAAGCCTCATTCAATTCGATATTTGATATGACACCGTTTTCTGTAAATATCGATTTGATATCCTGTCCACCAATATCGAGGATAAAAGACACTTGCGGATCGACATATTGTGCGCCAGACAGGTGAGCCATTGTTTCCACTATGCCATAATCAAGCCCTAAAGCCGATTTGATAAGGTCTTCGCCGTAACCGGTTGCTGCAGAAGAAATAAATCGGTACGTGATGTTATTATCCTCTGCTTGTTTTCTGAATTTAGCTAGTCCCTCTACAACTTTCTTCAAAGGATTACCTTCATTACCTCCATAGAAAGTATATAATATATTGGCTTCGGCATCCATTATTACAATCTTTGTAGTTGTAGATCCCGAATCTATACCAAGAAAACATTCGATCTTGTCATTATTCTTGAGTTTTCTGAATTTCAGAGGTTTTATTTTTCTGTTCAGCTTCCATGTCCGATACTCGTTTTCATCTTTAAACAGAGCAGGTAAGGAATCTTTTTGTGTACTTATATTGTTCTCTGATTTAGCCAGAAGAGTATTTAAGTCGTGATATATAGTTTGCTTGCTCTCGAAGAGGGCTGCACCCCATGCAGGAAAGTATTCCCCATTTTCGGGAACAGTGAGATCTTCTTCCGAGATTTTCAATACCGAACGAAAAGCATTTCTAAGGGCTGGAAGAAACGTTAGAGGCCCTCCGATACACAGTATCTTAGGTGTAATGTCGCAGCCTCTGGCCAAAGTGGTTACACTTTGCAATGCTACAGCATGAAGTATTGAACCGGATATATCGGAAACAGGAATATTTCGACTTATCAGATTTTGTACATCTGTTTTTGCAAATACTCCGCAACGTGAAGCGATAGGGTAGGTCTTTTCACAAAGAAGAGCCTTTTTTCCTAATTCTTCGGTCGAAATATTCATCAGATTTGCCATTTGGTCTATAAATGCGCCTGTACCGCCTGCACAACTCCCATTCATCCGGATGTCAGGATGCTTGCCCTGTTTGAAAAATACCATTTTAGCATCTTCTCCTCCTAAGTCTATAAGCGTATGTGTTTCCGGATACACTTTATTTACTACTTCAACTGCGGCAACTACTTCCTGAACAAATTCGATTCCTATACGTTCGCCGATACCCATTCCTGCCGAACCTGTAATGTTTATACAGAATTCCGTTTCAGGATAGAGAGACACAACCTTCAGAAGTTCTTCTTCGAAAGATTGCTGTATATTAGCCTGATGTCTTCTGTAAGCTTTATAAATAATCTGAAACAGAGAGTCTATAATGACTATCTTGATAGTGGTTGATCCTACGTCAACACCCATTTTATATTGATGTTTCATAATTCTTAAGGATTAGAAAGTGTTGTCAGCATTGCTTGAATTGGGTCTCAGAGAATTAATCACGAATTCGATAACATATTTTTCGTGATTTTCAATGAGATTGTCATACATATTCCGAGGTATCTCAAGTAGAGTTGTAGCCATGTTCCCAAATATAAAAGGGAACATACATAACGACAGTATATTCAATAGAAAGTCGGCAGCAGGAGTTTCCCTGATTGTTCCTTTTCTGACTTCTTCCTGTATTCGTCCTTCTATTTTACTGAATGAACTGTAGGGATTCTTGTTTTTTATCCGTTGGGTCAGCCCTTCGGGGTTAAGGCTGACTTCATTCAGAATGAAAGCTGCTATCTGAGGGTATTCGAATAACAATTCGTAGTAGGTGTGTATCCATGTTTCGATAAGTTCGAAAAAAGGCATATCCGAATGGATGGTGTCGAATATTCGTTTTGCAAGAATATCCAGAGCATCTTCAAAAATAATCTCGAAAAGATTATACTTCGATTGGAAGTAATAGTTTACCATAGCGACATTAGTCTCCGAAGCTTTTGCTATATCTCTGACACTCGTGCCTTTATAGCCATTTTTTATAAATAAATACTGAGCTTCCCTGAGTATTCGTTTCTTAACGATGTGTGAATCTTCTGTGTTAAACATTTGTTCTAAACGGTTGTTTAACGCAAACATAGTCAAGAAAAATGAATTAAACAAGTGTTTAATGTCATAAAAAAAGAAAAACGCAGTGTGATTAATTGATTATCATGCTGCGTTTTGTGTATATTTATTCTTGATTTATACTTAAATGTTAAGCAGTTTTAAAGCCTTTTCCATATCATCGGGAGTATCTATTCCTATTGTCTCAACATTGGTGTATCCAACCTTAATCTTGTATCCATTTTCGATCCATCTCAATTGTTCGAGCGACTCGGCGAGTTCCAACGAAGACTGTGGTAATTCTGTTATTTTATTCAGAATATCTACACGGTATGCGTACATTCCTATGTGTTTGTAGAATGTATGTTTGTCGAGCCATTCGGTATGGTGTACATCCCTGATGTAGGGAATTATGGAACGGCTGAAATAAATAGCTTCGTTATTGTTGTTGATTACGACCTTGGGCGAATTGTTATTAAATAATGCTTCAAAGCCATCTTCTTTTTTGAAAGGCTTTACTAATGTTGCCAATTCAATATTCGGGGTGTCAAAACAGTCTTTAATAGCATTTATCTGTTCGGGTTGGATAAATGGCTCATCTCCCTGAATATTGATAATGACATCAAAGTCTTTGTTTATTTTCTGATATGCTTCTTTGCACCTATCTGTACCGCTTTTGTGACTGGCTGAGGTCATGACAGCATTTCCACCGAATGCTTCTACGGCTTCAAGTATACGAGTGTCATCGGTAGCAACCCAAACTTCATCCAATGCAAGTTTAACTTGTTCGTATACTCTTTGTATCATTGGTTTTCCGGCCATATCCGCAAGGGGTTTACCAGGGAAGCGGCTCGAACTGTATCGTGCCGGGATAATTCCTATAAATTTCATTTTTTTATGCTTGTTCTTTAATTTCTACAACGTATAATTGGGAATTCTCGTATTTTATCACCTTTACCGTTTTGCCCTGTTCTATAAAACCTCTGTTAGCTACAGCATCATAATAATTGCCGTTAAGAATCACTTTTCCAGAAGGTCTTAACACTGTTGCGGCAATAGCTATTTGTCCGATAAATTGTTTCTGCTCCTCTGGTACAGAAATAAAACCTTCCTGATCACTTGTCAGTGCAATGTTTCTGAACATACTGCCTTCTTTCCCAATTCTGCTGATCAGAGAAATAATCATAATAAAGGACATGAATATTCCGACAATAACCGTAATCAATGATTTTAATGCCTGATCGGACGAAACTCCTTCAAAATCAAGATCAACATTACCAATAAGGGCCAAAAATAGTCCTGCAGCAGTGAGTATAATACCACTGATTCCGGCAACACCAAATCCCGGAATAACAAATATTTCGAAAGCTATAAGGATCAACCCGACTACGAATAGTATAATCTCCCAGTTTTGGGCATAGCCATCCATGTATAAAGGTGTGAAATAGAGTAGGGCGGCAGTTATTGCAACGGCAATGGGCAAGCCCACTCCGGGTGTTTTCAACTCAATATATATGCCTCCTATTATGATCATGATAAGGATGCTCTGTACAATACCATTGGTAAGGAAATCTTTGATGTAATCAAAAACAGATGGATTGTATGCTTTTAGTTCGTAATCTTGGATGCCTAAGTATTTTACAGCTATTTCTGATATATTTTCGGCGATGCCATCACAGTAGCCTACGGATAGAGCTTCTTCGGCGGTCATAGTTAATACTTTGGTTGTGTCTGGCAGAATTGCCACTTTTACTCTTTCGTCAACCATAGCTTCGGCTATTGCCGGATCTCTTTTCCATTTGGTTATAGTCACTCCGTTTTCTGTAACAGTATCTTTGCCATGGCTTTCGGCAGTAGAGCGTATTAAGGCTCTCATGTAGGATTGGTATTTATCAGGTGCTTTTTCACCTGTTCCATCCACGACTGTAGCTGCGCCGATATTCGCACTTCTGCGCATGAATATTTTATCGCAAGCAATGGATATTAATGCCCCCGCGGATGCCGCATTGTTGTTGATAAATACATATACCGGAATTTTACTGTTGAGGATAGCTGTCCGCATCGAATCGGCTTCCGTAACATATCCTCCGTATGTGTTCATATCAAGAACAATATAATCGGCCTTTTCTTTTTCTGCCAGATATAATCCGTTTTGCAGGTGATGCCAGGTTGTAGAACCTATTTCCTGCTTGATATTGATTTTGTATATGATAGGTGTTTTATTTTGTGCCGTAAGCTGAATAATTCCAAGTAAAAGTATAGCTAGAGTGAAGGCAATTCTTTTCATAAACGAACCATTTGATTATATAAACAAATATAATTCAAAATATCCAATACTGTGTCTTTTCGTCAAAAATGAGTGTATATTTGTAGTCGGTTATGAAAACTTATCTGGTTAGTTTAGGTTCTAATGAAAATCGGACTGAAAATATGGTTAGGTGCAGGCAATTGCTCGAATTATGTTTTCAGAGTATCGATTACTCCGATATGTTGGAAACAGAACCTGTGGGTGAAGGGTTTAAGGGGTTATTTTATAATCAATTGGCTGTGGTGTATTCGGATTTCGAATTGAAAGATATCAAGCATAGTCTTAAAGAAATAGAGAAGCAATTGGGGAGGACTCCAATGGATAAATCAAAAGGCATTGTAATTATTGATCTGGATGTTCTGGCTGTGGATGAAAAGATTGTCAAGTCTGTAGATTTTACCCGTCCTTATATATCTTGTTTATTGTCTACTTTGCGAGTGTCACAGCATTTATCTTTTTATGAAGAGTATGTAAATGCTTGTGTTGGTGTTAAAAAAAATATATATTTGTGATCTTGGGGCTATCTGTTTTTTTTTTGAAGATGCAATAATAACAGGTAGTAATTTAGTTATTATTTTAAAAAATCAAGCACTAACGAATTATGAAAAAAACAACAATCATTTATTTGCTATTAATTCTTCCTATGCTTACTATCTCTTCTTGTTCGGATGACGATAAAGATTCTCAAACAGAAATTGTTACAGCAGAGTTTATCCTGAATGGAGGAGCAGTCTGGAAATCCCCTAAAACTGATGAAGTGATAAAGATTATCAGGTCTAAAGCAGAATTAGATGCTCTGATAGAACGTACAGATGCAACTGTAGAAATCAATTATCCCGATTTTACCAAATATTCGATATTGCTGGCAAGTGGTTTCACTTCCTATGGGGTCAGTAAAGTTGAGACTAGATTCATTAAATATAGCGATACAAAATATACATTGTTTGTGGATGTTTATACCAATCTAACCACAGTGGCCGAAGGGTACAGGATAGCAGCACTTATACCTGTATTAAATAGTAATGTAGAGGTAGATAAAAAAGCTGTTATTCACTAAAATATAATCCTAAATAAAAATGGATGAAGTATTTTCTTCATCCTTTTCTTTTATATTTTACCGTCTTCTTTCATCTTTTTATACTCGTCTACGGCAATGCAGAGTTCATTATACCATGCTTCACCGAATTTTCTGATTAGTGGGGTTTTTAAGAATTGGTATATTTTCAAACCCTCTTTATTACCTAGAGCAACAGCAGCTTTGCATACACTCCATCTGTGATAATTGACCGCTGTAAAGTCCCGGTATTTTTGGAGGCGGATAGGATATAGATGACACGAAATCGGCTTGTAAAAATCTGTCTTACCTTCTTTATGCGCTTTTTCTATGGCACATTTACATATGCCTTTTTCGTCGTAGTAAGTAAAAACGCAGTCTTTACCATTAACAATTGAGGTAACCATTTCTCCATCTGTATCTTTGTATGCAACCCCTGTTTTTTGTATTACCTTCTGAGCTTCGGGAGACAGGTCGTCCCAGACAAGAGGTAATATTTCTTCGAGAACTGCCACTTCTTCTTTTTCGAGGGGAGCTCCTGATTCTCCTTCTACGCAACATTCTCCCATGCAGGCGGAAAGGTCACACAAGAAATTTTCTTCTATAATGTCTAACGCTACTATAGCATCGTCTATTTGTATCATTCTGAATAATAAAATGTTTTATAGGTCTAAGACCTTAGTTGATCGTCGCTGTATTTCAGCCTGTTATTGATAATCGGACTACAAAGATAGTGAAACAGAAAGAAATGCAGAAGTTTTATCTATAAGTAAATAAGGCAAACGTATCAAATTCACATATTGTGTTTCTAGTACTCGTAGGGGCAAATAATTATTTGCCCGAAATGAAATAAATCTGCGGGCGAAAGATTTTTCGTCTCTACAGTATGCCCAAACAATGAATATATTTCAAGGTGTTTGCTCTAATAAGTAAAATAATGTTGTAATATGCTAATGAGAAAATGTGCTAATAAAATAAGATTACTGATGGAAACGAACATAAAGCATGTAACCTTTGTTACCTTTTCTTGTTAAATTTTGAATTATATGCATAATAAAAATAAGGGGGTGAAAACGAAGCGTACATAAAACGGCAACACGAAAATACAGTGAAAAACGTTTTGTATAAACAGTTTGAGAGCCTTTTGAGTGATACGAGCAACTAAAACGAAACGTACAAAAAGTTTACTGAACCTTTACTTTAGCTTTACCAAACAGCGAAATTTTTAAACGGTTTTAAACGGAAAGTTTACTAAGGGCACAGAATATGGCCTAAAACGGCGCAAATAAGGCTTTAAACACCCTATCTGCGCCGTTTCTGTATATATAGCCGGAAAGTACGAAAATACTGTAAAATCGCCTAAATACAAGGTTTTACGTGTATATCAGCCAAGTGTGTTTAAATGTTGTTTAATCGGCTTTTAAAAGTCTTAGATAATGATGTCAAAAATGTACAAAAATGGGTTGGTTCTATAGTTGGTTCTACAGTTGGTTCTACATTTTCGCGTCTTTTGACGGGTAGTATAATATAGGAAAATGGCAAAAAAGACCTGTTTTTTGCTTAAAAAGTGGTTTTAAACATAGGGAAATGACCTACTATTTATTATTTAAATGTACCCAAAAACAAAGGTATATATCTATTTTTAAAGTGCTTATGTGTTTTTACCCTGTTTAAAAAATTGTACGCATGCTAAGATATAGCATTGTAGCGTATAGATAGCTTGATTATAGCTAATGCACGAATTTGACTGACAGGTATTTCTTTTGGTGCATGGTATTTGTTTTCACTCACTAACAGTACATAATCGTCTTTTCCTTCAATTTTATTCACAAACTTAACTGTGAGGTATTGATCGTCCCCATTATCAATATCTAATAAATACATCTCCCCGAAAATCATATTTTCAATATTGAAGATTGTCTTATAGCAAACAATATCTCCTGATTTTAAGATAGGATACATACTGTCACCTCTCACAAATATAGCTCCATCGCACTTTGGTGCATTGGGCACAGATATATGATCGAGCGGCACTTGTGAATTTTGGCTACTGAATAAGGTTGTCAAACCTGCGGCTGCATCGATTTCGTATAACGGTATTTGCTGCCGATCTGTATTAAAATAATCTGAGCGTAAAGTGTAGCGGGAGACAGCCGGCTCTGCAACCATACTTATTTTGTGCGAGTCTGTATCGTAAGGTTTCAGTGTGGGCTTTTCCGATTTGAGCATATCTCCTTTTCCAAATATCAGCCACTCAAAATTCAAATCTAAACAATTGTCTACAAGTTTATTTAAAATAGATTCCCCTAAATCTGCATTTCTTTTTAGTTGAGTACCTAAATACCCATTAGAAAGCCCCGCTTCTTTCTCAAATCGAGTGGGCTTAATTCCTTTAAAATCAAGATATTCAAAAAATCTATTAATTGCCTTCATTAAAATATAGAAAAAAGTTTACATTTCACTTTGAATATATAAACTATTGTCTATATATTTGTAGTGTGATATACGGGTAAATGCAAAAGTAAGAAAAAACCTGTAGTTGCAATGAAGTTCTTTGACGTATTGATAAAACGCAGGTATTTAGCTTTCGAGGGGTTGGTTATCAATGGAACTGACAATAAGGGGTTCGACTCCCCTCCCTCGATCAAATTTTATGGATAACTAATAATATAAAATATGTCTAAAACAGAAACCCCAATGACGGTTTACGGCTTAATTGCCCGTAAATACAACACTGATCCGAATTATGTAGGAGAGGTCGTTAGAAAGTTTAAAAACCGAAAGGCAAAAAGAGGTCGTGCTGCTGCAATCCTTGCAGACTGGAATAGAATACAGGCCAGTCTGGACGATTGGATGTCTGAAACTTTATCTGACGGCACAATGCGCTTTGTAATGCCTAAAGGTACAACGGTGTATGTTCAGCGCGGTATTGCCCGCGTATACTTAGGCGGAGACCTGAAAAATGAAACGAGCGTCGAAATGATGACTGTCAGAGAGTTTCAGGCTTTCCTGAATGATATCAGATTGAGTATTAACTAAGGCTACAGACCTATAACAAACTTACAATTATGACTTACGGATATAATTTTTACGACAAACGTAATGGTATGATCCTTTTACCAAAGGATACTGAAGATGCGAAAAATAAATTACAGCGATTGTTCAGACGTGGTGCGGTCAGAAAAATAACACTGACCACAGAGCATGGAGTTCAGTCGGTTTCGATCAGTGACTTTAGAGAAAAGGAGGAGGTATGAGAGTAAAAGACTGTTTTAAACCATCCTTCATCCTTGGTCTGATATCGGGGAAATACCCAACCCCAGCTCAAAGGAAACATAAGAGTAATGCTGTTCCCGCATGGGTTACAGGATCAGTACCAACTAAAAAGAAGAAAAGGAGGAGAAGGTGAAGCTAAATAAAATCTTTTCTAAAATAAGGTTAGCTAAAAGAGTCCGAATTATAAGAAATATACGCTTGAATAAATGGGACTTATTTTGTGCTCAAATAGAGTTCCTTAAGAGGTGATATAAATAAAGCCTCAGACAAAATATGCAGACCGAAAGACACCGAAGATAATAATCTTTAAAACAATTAAAAATGTCAGATATAACAAGTGTTTCAAAAAATGTTGAGATAGACTCAACAGGAAAAAGAGTTTTGTCTTGGGGAATTACTGGTCCAGACAATACTTTTATCTACGCATTGACATCAACCGAAGCTCTATTTATCTATAATCAGCTAAAGTTATTCTTAACGGACGAAGGACTATTGGAAAGCCATAAAAACGGGGCGGGTTAAATACAGGCATTGCCCGGATTAAGAGGCCTGTTTGTGTGATTCGCACCAGTGTTAAAGTTGATCTCAAAACTAGAATGGACAGCCCGGAAAGACGGGCATTTCGGAGGTGAAGGCAGAGGCATCAGCCCGTCAATCACGTGAGATAAAATATTAAAGACGATTCGTCGGTTCGATCCCGACCGCCTCCACAATAATAATCAAAAATTTAATGGTATGTACGAAATCAAGAATGGTGTGCTGTGTATACCTGCAAAGGCTCTTTATGAAGATTTGGGAGTTATTTCTCCGGCTTTGTATCGAAACAAGGAATTTCGAAAGAAACTCAATTTCATACAAAAAGGAGGCAACGGCCGTCAGGCCAGTATTGCCTTTAATGATCTTCCGGCTGACATAAAGGCTTCCATCAAGGTACGAGCGGGAGAACCTCCCAAAGACGATAAGCCATCCCGTGTTGAAGAACTTTATTTTGAAGATATGGGAGCCCGGCATTTTTACGAAACTTACCGTTTGCCTGATGGCCGGAAGTTAAAACCGGAACAGATAGACGAATACACGGTAAATGCTTCAATGCTTAAAGCTTTGGATGCAACAGCCAACGACACGATTATAACGCGCCGATCGCGGGGAGGCACAAAAAAGGTTGACTGGATGGAATTGACAAAAACAGTCACACAGATGAAAGGAAAGTACGGTCACTCTTTACCTGAGAGTGACCGCCGACTGAGAAGTAAGTTAAACGACCTGAAGAACGGTGGATATGAGGCTTTGATCCCGAAAGAAAAATTCTGCAATAAGAATGCAGCCAAAGTAGACGCCGAAGAAAAGAAAGCATTACTTCAGGAACTTTTCGCAAACGGACGAAACCTTGAAAATGCAACTATTGCGAGCCTGTTCAATACCGCTGCCGTAAAATTAGGATGGAAACCGATTACACCTTCGGCTGTCAGTACCTGGCGAAAAAAACTAAGGCATGTAACAGAGCCTGGGCGAAGGGGCAAAAACAATTATAACAATGAGATGGCCATGCAGGTAAAACGAAGCCGACCGAGTGCTCCTCTTTTGTTCTGGACTTCTGACGGATGGGTAACAGAGTTATTCTATCAGCAAAAAATCCCGAATAAAAAAGGGCATGACGAAATGACTTATCACCACAGGCTTACTGCTGTTATTATTATTGACGCTTTTAATAATTATCCGGTTGGTTATGCTATAGGAAATAGAGAAAACCCTGATCTAACCCGGCAGGCTCTTAAAAATTCAGTAAATCACATGAAAGAGTTATTTGCCGACCGATATCGCCCCTGGCAAATACAGTCGGATAACTACCAGGACACCAACCTGACTTCTTACTGGGAGGCTATCGCTGAAAAGTGGACTCCTGCGGCTGTCGGTAATGCCAAGTCGAAAGTTATCGAGCCATTCTTTAAAGATGTGAACAGGCTCTGCCAACTTGAGGATAACTGGGGCGGACATAATGTCACGGCAAGCCAGGATAAGCAAGTCAGCTCAGACTGGCTGAACAGCCATAAGAAAAACTTCCCGGACAAAGAAGGTTGCTTTCGACAGATCACCAGGATCATAGAAACAATACGGCTCACGAAACGGGATGCTTTTATAGAAGCTTTCCTTAAACTTCCCGAAGACGAAAAATTGTTGATGCCGGAAGATTTGTATTTGTATAAGTTCGGCAACAAAGCATTACCCAACCGCAAGACAGGGCAGGGTATTACTCCAACGATCGACGGAAAGGTTCGGTTTTACGATTGTTTTGATCTGAAGTTCCGGGATCACTACGGGGAACGATGGATATTACACTATGATCCGGAAGATACTTCACGCGCTTTGGCTGTTGCCGAGAAAAACGAACAGCTTCAGTATATGGTCGAAGAAAAATATGTTCAGCCTATGGCCTTAAAAGACCGTAAAGACGGCGACTCGGACGAATTACAGCGGATATTCAACTTTAATAAAGCTGACCGGGAGTATATTACCGAAGAGCGGAAGAAAGGGGCAGAGATCGTTCAGCAGCTTTTTGTCGAAAACAAAGAACTGGATGGCGGAACACTGGCAAAGGTGATGCTTACCGATTCGAGAGGACAGCACAAAATACACCGTTACGGCATAGAGCAGGGTACGGATGCTGAATTTGAGGACGTGAAGGAATCTAAGCCGAAAGTAAAGGACAAATCAAATGATTATTTAAAAAACAAAGTGGATTTAACTCAATACCTATAAGTTATGAAACAAGAAGACAAGGACGGGATCAAAGAAGCATTGGAGGTGTATCTGTCCTCGAACAATATGACGCAAAATGAGTTCGCTCAAGTAAGCGAAGTGAACCCCCGTTATATTATAGCCATCAGAAACGGAGAATCGACAGTCGGTAATACAGTAATCGCCGACAAGTGGTATCGAAAAGTAGCTAATATCGTCGGATATAAAATAGAAAAGGTCTACTGGGAGCCAAAACAAACCAACCAACTGTTACGCATTATGGCTACTTTGGAAGATGCCAGAAAGTATGGTTACACAAATACTATTATCGGAAATACAGGAAGCGGAAAAACGTACACAACAGGTTTGTTCGCAAAGAAAAACTGGAAAGATGTGTTTGTTGTAACGATCGGCAGTAACGATCTTATAGCCGATGTGATCAACAAACTAATGGCAGCACTGCAAGTCCCGGACACAAGCAAACACATAAAGAAAGAGTTTACAGGGCAATTCCGAAGTAAAAGTCAACGGATCACCCGGATAATAAATCACATAAAGGAACTAAAAGCTAAAGAGCTGTATCCGATGATTGTGTTTGACGAGGCTGAATATATGTCTCCTGCCGTTTTGAGGTCTATTAAAGAGCTTTATGATAATCTGAAAGGCATCTGTGCAATAGTCCTGTTAGGGACGGATCAGCTGGTTGACAAAATAGAGGGCATGAAAAAAAGCAACAAGCCGGGCATACCTCAATTTTACAGCCGGATCAGATTTGGCATCAGGTATCTTGAGGATATTAATAAAAACTATGATCTGTTTCTTGAGTCCGTTACAGACAAGGAAGTCCGGAAATTCATAAAGAGTGTATGTGACGACTACAGGGAGGTGCACGACCTACTAGTCCCGGCAATGAGAGAGGCTGACCGATTGGATGTCCCTCTGACAGTTGACCTTCTTAAAAAGATTTTAGGATGGGAGGATTGCTGATATGGCGGAGGACAAAAAGAGAGATAAGCCGCCGAAGCTACCCCGAGCATACAGTATGAAAGACCTGAGTAACATTGTTTATCAGGTCTTTCTTTTTTTAGGCGAATGGCGAACGGTTTTCGGTGAACCTGAGATCGGCGCAACCTGGTTTATTTGGGGCGAATCCGGAAACGGAAAAAGTACAGCCTGTGCAAAGCTTGCCTCAATGTTTACCCAATTCGGAAAAGTGCTTTATCTGGCACTTGAAGAAAAGAAAGGTAAATCGATCCGGATGAAACTTCGGGAAGCAGGAATAACCGATAAATCGAAAAACTTTCAGTTGCTGCCTCGGAGCAGTTATCAGGAACTGATACAGCGTTTACACCGCAAAGGAAGTGCAGATATCATTTTCATCGATTCACTTCAGTACTGGGGCATAACATATAAACAGTACCAGGAACTGATCGAAATATTCCCGAATAAGACTTTCATTTTCGTAAGCCATGCCAAAGGTAAAAGCCCGAAAGGAAGTGTTGCAGACAGCATTCAATATGATGCCGCGATCAAAATATTTGTGGAGGGCGGTATGATGCAGGTCAAACACAGGTTCGAAGGCGGCGGCGGCAGTATGATAGTGATCCCGGAACTGGCGGAACGCTACTGGAATAAAACAAACACAACGAACGGAACTCAGAATCATTCTCTTGAGATTGCAATGACCTTTATCAAAAAGAACAGACTGCAATCATTCTTCAGAAATTATCTCGAGGAAAATAACCTTGATGCAAATCAATTTTTTAAGGAATAGCCTTATGACAACAATCACAACCAAATCAAACCCGCATAGATGGTTTTTCGCATATACAAAGACGCTTGAGGGTTACGACAAGACTTACGAGAAAGTAATCCGGGAAGGTATCGTTTATGATTACTCTGGAGGCAAAACAAGCAGTCTGAAAGAATTGTACGAGAAATACCCGTCGAAATACATTCAGATGCAACGTAAACTGCAATTCGAGCAACTGGATGAAACCGACAAAGCCCGCAAACGGTTGATCGCCGTTCTGTTTTCCTTCTGCCTTTTTAAAGGATATAAAGCCGACATGGCCTATGTTAAGAAAGTTGCCTGTAATGCAGCCGGATGTGACCGATTTAATGACATACAGCCGATAAAGCTGCGCGAATTATACCGGATATTCGGAGACATGCACAGTAAAGCCGCCGACAAATGGGTGACAGCAACCTTAATCAATATCACAGAGGAGGTTTCCGATGGCACAGCAAAGCATTGAACAGTTAGAACAGGATATCGAAATAACTCTTGCTTTCCTGTATGGAGATTTGAACCTGAAAGACTGGACATTTTATATCCGTCGGTATCACTCTCTGTATATCCAGTATCTCCAAATGAAAGGAGAACCAATTGTAACCGATAATAGTAATCACCAAATACTTAAACGATATGAGTAAAAATTATAAACTATTATGCACCAAGTGTGGATGTGAAATAAAAGGAGGTTTTTTTAATTATCCATCGGGGGTACAGTGTGCCAAGTGTGGACATGAACGAGCTCCTTTAGTAGAAAGGGCTCTCAATGAAGAATTCCAGAGAATGGCAAAGGAATTAAAGGAACATAAAAGACTATTATAAATAAATACTTAAATAATGGAAACTACAAAAAAGATCGATTTAAGCCAGGTCTCAACAGAAGACCTTGAGGCAGCTTTAAAAGCAAAGAAAAAGGATGAACAGGAAGCGGCAATAAAACGCCGTGAAGCTTACGAAGCAATCCGCAAAGGAACCTGTGAAACGATAGAAACTAAGGTCAGAGAATTGGCCGGAAGTGTACAGGAGTTTTACAAGTTTATCACCGGAGAAACAAAGTCCTTTTACGAAATACTGAAGGAATACGGACAACTCACCCGCGCCGAGCAAATGAACTACAAGATACAGTCCGATAACTTCAGGGTTGAAGTTGTCCGCAATAAGGTCAAAAAGTTTGACGAGCGCGCCGATGCTGCCGCATCCCGTCTGATCGACTTTCTTCGGACATGGATCAGCCAGAACGGAAAAGGAGAAGACGATCCGATGTATCAGTTAGCAATGACACTTCTGGAACGTAACCGGGACGGTGACCTCGATTACAAATCGATCAGCAAGCTTTACGGATACGAACAAAAGTTCAATGATCCGGAGTACTCAGCCATTATGCAGCTGTTTAAGGAATCGAACACAGTAGAAGGCACAGCCACAAATTTCTACTTCTCTGAACGGGATAAACTCGGTGTATGGAAAAGAATTGAAGTCAACTTTAACCGCCTATAACAATGGACAAACCGAAGTACATAGTTGAGCGTGTCCGCTCTATCTGGGCTGTATATGACAGCGAAACAGGATCGAAGATATCCGGGCATATAACATACAGTCAGGCGAAAGCCAAAGCAGAAGAATTGAATAATAACCTTTTAAAAACTAATTAAACGATGGGCAACTGGTTTGAAGTAAAAGCGTCCTATGATAAAACAATGGACAACGGGACTCAGAAAAAAGTAACAGAGCCCTACCTGATTGATGCTCTATCGCATGCCGAAGCAGAAAATAGAGCTATTGAAGAATTGAAGCCTTTTATAGCCGGAGAATTTACGATTGTGTCTGTGAGGCGTAAAAAGTTGGCAGAGCTATTTTTTAATACTGAAGGTGATCGCTATTATCAAGTGAAAATAAACTTCATCACTCTGGATGAGAAAAGCGGAACGGAAAAGAAAACACTTGCAACGATGTATGTTCAGGCGTCAACAATAGAAGATGCTTTAGCCGTTTTCCGCAAAGGCATGGAAGGGACAATGGCCGACTATACGATTATTGAGGTGAAAGAAACTCTTACTATGGATGTCTTTCCGTATGAGTCGGAAGAAAAAAAGGAAGGAGACGACTGATGAGAATATTTAAGAAGGTTACAACTGTTACCGAATTTGTACCGCTTACATATACTGAGGAACATGGTATGAATCATATAGAAGATGCGGACGGAAAAGTCAAGAAGTTTAAAACCCGTAAGGCTGTCGAAAACTACTGCGTGAAGAATAAATGCTTATACATGGAACAAAAATCTTTTTTTTATAAATAATACAATGGCAAAGAAAGAATTAGCAATACGACTATTAGTTGAAGAAAAGGAAGTTAATAAAGCTCTGGTAATGTTAGGACTGGATGTTTTATCTCCGGAGGAGTTTGATAAACGGTTTTTCAGCAGAGAACCTTTTGTTCTTGATGTTGAAACGATGGAAGAGGAGGCTTTTTCTATGACAATAGCTTTTGTTGCATTGATCGAAGCTGATAATCAAGAAAAGGGAATAGCAGGATAATGAGTTTTACTGAAAGTCTCTGTATCGTTGCAGTAATAATACTTATTTGTCTATTAATAACATTATTCGGCGGTGACGACAATTACCCTGATCCGCCGATGTATGATTGAAAGGAGGTAAAAATGAACCAAACAGATCAAAAGAAAATACTGGATGCCGGATTTACTATTCTCAGAAGACAGGATAATCCGAAACCTATTATTAAAATAAAGACGAGCATAAAGCCTTATTAATGGCTTAAAGGAGAAGAGTTTGAAACAAAGGCAGCTCGGGATCGTGCTATGAACGAACTTTTAAAGAGAGATAAATGTGTTGAAGATTGACCTATGAGCGCAAAGATTGAAACAATAACCATTGAACCTCCTGTCGGAATGTCTTATCCGGCAGCACGGCAGGAGATTCTTAAAACTGAGATTTACACCTGTACGGTGTGTTATGGCAAAGGCGGAAAGTATTATGATCAGCATTCACTGCACGGCGAAAGATGGGAACCCTGTTCTCTGTGTAAAGGATCAGGACAAATACAAGGAATAATAACAATTGACTGGGGAGAAACGGGAGAACCGAAAAACGATTTTAAGAATGGAAAGACCAAAGCTAAACTTCGATCGAAACTATAACAATAAACTTCGATGCCGGGTATTTACTTCTTTACGGCTTCCTGATGAGAAATACAAGAAAGGAACACTCTTGGATGTGCAACTGGGCGGATACTCGAAAGGTACAGTCAAAATTATAGGAATGTCGCATACATCGTGCGACAAATTGTCTGAATGGATCGCAAAACTCGACACGGGTTTTACTGCTAAGGAAACGATCAAGCTGTTAAAGCAACTCTATGCCGATCGGCCTTGTATCGATTGGAATACTCAACCCCTGGTTTATCTTCTCCTCGAATGGGAAGGACAGGAAAGAATGTCGGATATATTTGAAAAACCAGACTAAATGGATTTTACGGAAATTACTTCGGTGCAATTCGAATCGCTTTTGAAAGAAATGGGATTAAAAAAAGTTTGTACAGGTCAATATTATCGAACTGATCTTGGATATATTCATACTCCTGAAGGTGACTTATACGAATTGGCAAGACAAATTTTCTACTTAGGTAAAGATGTTAAGTGCAGAGAAATACAAGATGTATTAGGTCTAAATCAGTCTTAGTTATGAAAGAAGACAAATTTACGTTAAGGATAGTTCTATTACCGAGGTTCAGAAATAATCTTCTGGCAAATTCATTCGTAAAACAGAAAAATATCCCTAGAGATAAAGACCTATACAATACTTTAATTAAGTATGAAAGGCTGTTTGATAGAAATGGGAAATCACTCCACGATTGTTGGCACGAGGCTGATGGCTGGATGATTGATAATTTTAAAACGCTATTTAATGAAAACGCTATGATCCAAAGTCCCGGACTTCTACCAATGGGATACAGATACATCGGATATTATTATACCGTTGAGTTAGATGAGTTATTAAAAGGAGAAAGTAAATATTTTAATATATGGATAAGATGAGAAAAAACAATAAAATGTATTGCCTTATTTACAGGCTCAGGAAGTCGGGGGGGGAAATAGACACTCGCACCCGTACGGTTTTTTATCACTACCAAGAGGCTGAAAAGGTGCAAATCGCAGGTGTTAAACGCCTGTGTGATGAATTCGGTTTCGGTAGACAATCAAGTTTTTAAGGTCTTAGACCTATTTATTAAATTTTAATTATAAAACAATGATATCAATATTATTAATATTTCTGGCTTGTTCATTGGGGTATAGTCTTTGGCTCTGGATACATAATAATCTAGCAGAACAAATGATAAAATCAAAGGATATTATGATCCGAAATCTACAGCTATCAAACAGAATGAAAGATGCTACGATTGATAGGCTTAGAAGTCGAATCTATAGCCATCAACGGACTGAATTTAGATTACGAAGAAAATTATTTTTAGAAAAAGGAGTGATGATTGCAGACCTAAAAAAAGAATAGCCTCAAAAAATCCGAAGATCGTTCAAGGCTTTAAGGGTGACACCACAAAGTTAAAAACATTTTCGGAATATGGCATACACACGAGAGAACTTATTAAAGAAAATAGTTGCCGTACAGGAAATTGTCCTCGAGGCAAAGAAAAAAGGAATCAGTCAAAAATATGTATATGACAACCAAATTAAGGATTCGTTTTTTATTTCTCCGGCTACTTTCAATAATTATCTCGCGATGAATGCCAAAAAGGAACTGGAGCAAATAGAAAAACGAAAGAAAGAAAAGTTACGACAACAAACTATTGCGTTTGATTATGAGTAAAAAAGCCTCGCAGAAATGCGGGGCTTTTTATTTGTTGATAAAATTATTATGCTTAGTTTTGAAATACTAATAAAAAATAAACTCATGGCTAAAAAATTAACACAAAAAGAGAAAAGAAATAGAGGAACACTGAAATTTTTGAATTTAAAAATTTTGCCTAATAATGGAGTATCTGATTACATTGATTTGCTAAAAGTTTTACCTAATTTTGATTATAGAGTAAAAGTTAGAAAGAATCAATTTGTAGCATTTACTAAGTTAACCACTGAGCTTGATGGGAAAATTTTAATAGGAAATTTGATTGAATATACAAGTTTAGATCCCGAAGGCTATATTGACTTAGAAACAAAAGAAAGCGTAGATAGTCCTTTTAATAAAAGCATTGGGGGGAACAGGGAGCAAGCATTTTTTTACTTCATACCAGAAGCTCACAGGATTGTAATGTTCAAAAATAGTAAGATAAATATTAATTCTGTACATAAATATTTCGACACAGCTGTCAATTTATATTTTAAGGAAAAAGGAGTTACTGATAAAGAATTTTTTATCTACTTAATAAAATCAGATGATTTGATAGAAGCTTTAGAACAGGCTTACTTGGTGACATATTTAAAAGCAAAGCTAACATATACAAATAAGGATAATACTAAGGGCTTTACTGAAATATTTACTTCTAGTGTGGAGAATTCAGGTGCAAATGCTGTGAATGTGGAATTAAAAACAGATAGAGGGAATTCTCTATCAATGGAAAAAGACAGTTTACCTCGAACGCTAACTGAATTATCGAAAGAAAATGGGGAGATTGAAGCTCGTGTCATAGAATATGAAGGAGGAAAAATAAAAAAAATAAATACCGAAGAATATCCTTTAGAAGAACAAATTGAGTATACTAAAAATAATATATTTCAAGTGATTTACGAAAAAGTAATGTCTCGATGGCGCAGTGATGATGAGTAATAATGATAAAAAAGATCAAGAGGAAAAAGACTTTGGTTGGAACGCTGTCTTTAAATCATATACAAAAAAAGATTTAATAAATGACTCAGTTTTCCCTCTAATAATTGCAAGCATGGTTATTTTAATTATGAACTTAGTTTATAATCAAAATACTTTAAACATATTATTGGAGTTATTAAGTCTTATTTTAAGTTTCCTTCCTAATATGCTCGTTCTATTAGTTGCAGGATATACAATTCTAGTGTCTTTTTACTGGAGTGGTATTGCAGAGAAAATAAAAAAACTAAAAAATGGAGTTAAGTTACTAAATGACTTAAATTCATCTTTCGCAGGAGCTCTATATATGATGATCTATGCTCTTCTAATTAGTTTAATAATTAAATGTTTTTCATTACTGGGAGTATGTGTGATTTCACTTTATGCCGAAATTATTAATCAGATTTGTATTTTTATATTAGTTTATTTTTTAATATTCTCAATATTAAGAATCAAAGACGCAGTTATAGATATATATAATATCGCTAAAACATCAACAAAAGACTAAGCCCCGATTTGGGGTTTTTCTTTTCATACCTCCGTCGTATGATCTTCAAAACTGGATTTGAATACCTGTTTATAGATAAAACTATTGCGTTTGATTATGAATAAAGGAAGCGGGCAAATGTCCGTTTTTTTTGTATTTTTACCCAAAATGAAACCTTATGATACCAGTAAATGAACTAAGAATCGGAAATTGGGTTTATCCGATTAGTTTTGATTCTAAATCTATATATACATTAACCCATAAACCTTTGCAGATAACGGCAGAATCTTTCAGTCTTATGAAGAAATGGGGTGAAAAAATATACGATCCAATACCACTTACTCATGATTTGTTATTTAGCTTAGGTTTTAATTGTCGTAGTACAGATGCTTCTAACTTAGAGAGGCTATTTCGGTTAGAATTATGGGTTGACTATGAATTAATTTTAATAGAAACGCCCGGATTTAATAAATTCGAGATGGGGACAATAACAAAGAAAGGGAATCTTCTCTATGGGGAGGAAATCAAAGGGGTACATCAACTTCAAAACCTATACTTTGCGTTAACAAGTAAAGAGTTAAAAATCGACTTCTAAAGAAAAAAAGTGTAAGCGGATCTGCTTACACTTTTTTACTTGCTAGAAGAATCTTTTAATACCAATAGTCCATTGTTTCTTCTTTTTATCATACTTTAGTTCTTTTCGATAAAAAGGAAGGAGAAGCAATGCGGAATCAACTTGTGGAGCTTCTATTTCATACGAAATTGTATTACCCTCTTTTTTGATATTATTAAATTGAATACCATATCGATTTATAGCTCTTTCATACATATTTAACTTGTTTTGGAGTTCTGTGTTGCGTTTATACTCCTCTTTTAATTTCGTAGACCATTCAAGAGAACTCTTTTCGAGTCCAGACTTTAATATAGAGTTTACAGTGTCAATATCAAGACTACTTGATTTATACGAGTATGTTCTTTTTGTACCAGAATCCTTCACTGAAAAATCTGATTTTATATTCTTTTGAGACAGTTTGTAGTAGGTTTGATAGTACTCTAAAGAATCATTCAAAGAACTAATTTCCCCTGTTAATTTATTAACATATCTAACAAGTTCATCTGGAGTTATAGGCTTACCGTTATGAGTAAACTGAGTTGCAGGCATAGAAATGCCAGACTGTAGAGAATCTGCTTTTTGTATTGTTGAGTCTTTTTGTTGTAATTGCTTTATTAAGATATCTCTATCATTAATTTGATTTTCTAACTCTCTTACAAATTTGATAGAATGTGTTCCTATTATTGTAAGAGAAGAAACTATAACAACAATTATTGATAATATTGTGACCTTATTTTTTTTCATTACTGTTTTTATTATAATTATCAATAAATAATTTAACCTCTTCAACAGTTAAATCTTTCGAGGTTCTCAATGCTTTCTGTGATTCAATCTCTTTTTCCTGTTTATCCAACTCTTTTTGATGATCTGCTTTTAACTCTATGATTTCCATTTTATGGTTTATGGTGCATACAACAAAGGCTGTACCGTATCCAAAGCCGAAAATCGTAGCAATTGCTATAACAATAGATGTTACATTATTGAATCTATCGGATAATTTGGGTTTATCTAGTGCTGGACTAACCTGAGATATAGTATTGTTGGGGTTATTATTTCTCTGTCTCGCCATTATTGTGTTAATAATATAAAACAAATATACGATAAAAAAATAATACACAAGAAACAGATTGCTACTCATAATGTTTTTATTAAATGAATATTTTTCTTATTGCTCCGCCGTATGATCTTCAAAACTCGATTTGAATACCTGTTTATAGATAAAAAGTTTGTCATGCGCCTCTTCGCCCTGGGCAGTCCGGGACAGCGGATCGAATTTGTCGTCACCGTCAAACCCCTGCAACGCTGCGTACACATCGGCTATAATATCGTATGGTTCGAGTGATTCATTGCGGACGTCTTCAGGAACTTCGGCAGAGGTGCGATCCATCAGGTACGGATCGAAAGCAAGCTTTACCGATACCGATACGTCGCAGTCCTGTACCCCGTCGTAAATATCAGAGCATTTGGTCAGAGTGATGCCGATCAGGGCACAGGGATAAGCAACCGCAGGCTTTTGTCCGTTCTCTGTTTTCTTTAACTGGCCTTTGTCCTTGTCGATCCATTTCAGAGCCGGAACTTCAGCCTTCAGATGTTCTATAACTGCATTGTGTATTGTCTTCATTTTTTCAGTAGTCTTATTAATATTCGTTTGATCTTATCCTGTATGGTTGTTACCATCACTTTTGATTTACCCATAAACGGGCGTTTAGGCATGGTAAACTCTTTCTTACCGTAAATCTTCGCCTGCATACCGAACTGGTGTACCGGGGCATAAGGTTTATCATTAATCACTTTTACACCGTCTGAGGTATGTACATAGGTGATTGCGTTTTTCAGCTCCGATGTCTCGCCGTGCAGGATCATAGCTGTTGTACGTGCTTTCGAGAACTTACCCGTTTGTCCGGAGTGTCCGTACCACGGGCTTTGGTCGTCTCTGCGTTCAACATCCTTCCATGGCTCGAGTGTTTCGTCGGTAAAACCTTCGTTGGTAAATGACTGTTTGTAATGTCCGACCGCTTCCGTTCCGACAATATCCTTTATGTCGTCACCTTCGACAAATTCCTTTACTTCTCTCATGCGTTCGGACATCACCCTTGATAATTCTTCCAGATTCATAAAATCTTCTTTAAATGATGTTTAAATCAATTTAAAATCGTATATTTGTGCTGTGGAGATATTCGTCGCAAGACGGGTTCACCGCCCCAAAGCGGGAAAGCATGCAAGTGTTTTCCCGCTTTTATTTTTTACTGAAGCGCAGCTGCAGTTTCTCCACATCCAAATAAATAGGTTTATGTCCATTTCGGATCAGGACTATTGTTTTCAACTCATCCACACGTCCCGGCTGTAATGATACTTTCAGTCCCGCATACAAATCTTTCGAAGGATAGTCTTTTGTAAGCCGGATCACAACCTCCCCGACCTTTTGCTTGTTGGCAGCCGAAATACTGTTTTGTATAGCATTCTTCCCGTTATCCGTTACCGGGTGTTTTGCGTCGGAGTACATTCCGGTCTTAAAGTTGAACGCATCGGGGTTCTTCACGCCTTCGATATTACTTTCTTCGATCAGAGTGTATTTTTCTCCGTTATCGGCCATGATCCTGTAGGTCTCGAGGTTCTTTACCCTTTCGTTTCCGTTTTGCTTTACGATCTCAAGGTATCCGCCGTTTTTACCTTTGTAGGTTTCCGGTTCTTCCTCCGATTCATCCAGCAGGCGTTTTGCTTCGGCTGTCACTTTGTCCCGGAGTTTTTCATCCGTCTGTTTGTAGTATGGAGTTTCCTCCGTATTGACAAACTTGGCGGTGATATCCGGGCGGTTGTCAAAAATCGGATCGAATCCTTCCGGCTTAACAGGGATATCCTTGCTGACCTCTTTGTCGGTGGGACGTACCGAACAATCGCAGTTCCATTCGCTCGGAGGCATCAGCCATACCCACGCTTCGTGGAAAAACGGAAGGATCAGACCGACATACCTCAGGTGTGACTTGCGGGGGTGTGCCGAATTACTTTCCATATACTCGAGGTTCGGGTACAGGTGCAATGTCTTTTCGTATTGCTTCAGGTTGGCTGTCAACCTCAAAGCACGAAGCAATGTGTTGTATTCGGTCTGTAAGTACTGATCATTAAATTTCTCCCCGATTTTCAGGCATTCTTTGCGGAATCTATTAAAGGGTCTGAGACCCCCGTTTTCGTCATACAGGGCAGCGACAAACAGTTCGGTTTGTTTGTGGTTTTTGAATGCCGCAAATACAGCAGCATTTTCTTTGAACTGCCGGACGAATTCGGGGTTCTCCTGTACCAAGTCTTTCAGCCCGGTATCAATGGCCTGCTGCATCGGCTTGTTAGTGATGTCAAACAGATTCTTATTTACCAGTTCCGCTCCTTTATTACCGTAAACTTCCCGTACCGCTTCGTTTATCAGTTTGTTGATGTCGATGGTGTATCCGTCGTCAAGGGTGACCTTTCCTGTAATAAGCCTTTTCGATTTCGTCCATAAGCTCGCAGCTGCCCCGCTCCACTTTGTCGGGGCGTCCGAAAAAAAATCCCACAAACTAATAAAGAATTTTTTCTTTTCTTCAGTAAATTCTTCAGATGGGTGATCCCCTGAGTTTTTTACCGTCTTTTCTTTCGGGGTCTCCGGTTCTTTGTCCTTCGTTTCTTCCGTATTCTTCTCTTCAGTCTCCGGCTTTTTCTCTTCCTTTTTCTCAGGATCCGGCTCTTTGGTGTTCTCAGCTTTGGCAACGCCTGTAATCTCGAATATGTAATCGTCATCAACAGGTAATCCTGCTTTTCTCATATCGAGAGCCATATCCAGACGTTCACGTGTCGATATGGTTTCACCTGCATCCGGAAACGAGAAATAACCGCCGTCAACTTTATATCCCCGTTTGATCAGCAAGGGCAGGAACTTAAAATTCAATACTCGCTGTACATATTTACGGATGCGTTTAAACCGCGCCTCCTGAGTTTCCATATGTGTTTGTGACTGTGCCCGGCTCGATCCTTCGAGGGTTGTCATGGTGTTGCCCAGTAAGGCAATCAGTATCTGACGGTCGCACTTATCAGTAAATGCGTCGTAGGTAGTGTTGCTGCCTGAAGTATTATTGTCGTGTACTTCAAGTTTTACACCTTTAGGAACTGCGGCATACGGATTTGATCCGATCAAGGCCAACGCCTCAAACAGGGCATCGCGTACACTGGTGTCGAACCCTTCGTATTCAGCCGTTAAAAAAGGCATAGCAAACTTTTCTACAAACTGTGACCAGTCTCCCCATCCGCCCCGCTTATAAATAACAAAGAGAGCAGCACGGTAAAGAAATCCGAGGTTATCGTCGTCGCCACACTCGATCATAAATTCATCCTGGGTGTAGTCGTATCCGTCCCTGTCGGATTCTTTCAGGGCTATAAACTTTTTGCGATCCTTCAGGGGTTTATCCAGGTTCGTGATACGGATGTTCCGGCGTGGAATACTGAAAGCTTGAAAATCGGGAAGAAAGGAGCATTCTATCACCGATTTACCCCATGCGAAACTAAGTACAATTTCTTTCAGGAGTCGTTCGAATTCTAGAGACTCCATCAGGTCTTCAATCTCGTCGACAGATTCTCCGTCTACCTGAAACATGATCTCCGCATTGGTTACCGAATCGGTCAGCTTGTCAAGAGCATCAGCCAGTACCGGATCAGCCAGCAAGTTATCATACAGTGCATATAGTTTTGTACGTTCACCCCTGAAGGCTGAATTTATAGCAGTGCGCCATGTTCCGACATCGGTCGTCTCGATGCGGGGCACAGCTACGGTCATGTTCTGTACAACCTGTTTAGCAGGTGCACTTTGTGCTATGGATTGCCTTTCGGCTTTTTTTATTAATGTTTTTGTTGCCATACCTTTTATTATTGTTATTGAAAACAAAGAGGACTGAGACCTTAAATATGTTGTTCCCGTACAGGATTGCTGCCGACCTTCATCACGTTTAGTTCTGTTTTGTTCCCGTCTTCATCCGTTTTAGGCGGGAATCCGTCCGGAACAGCATCACCGCTCTGAATCTCCTTCAGGGTTGCGATGGTGTATTTGTACCGTCGTTCTCGTGCTTCATAATCGACATTCGGGTTTGCGATAACTATGTAATGCCACACAGCCACATTTTTCACCCAAAGAAGCAAAGCATCGTCCCGATCGTCACCTGTTGCTCCGAACAGTTTATCCAGATCATAGGCGTGCAGGTACATTTTTACTTCGGATATCGCAGCCTTGATAGCCGATGTTAACATCAGTTCGTCTTCTCCTGATATCGTACGGATTGTTTCCGGATAGAGGTGAGTGTATATTTCAGTGATATTTACAAACATTTTAAATCGTATTTAAAGGGTGAATAATCATACACGTTTACTATTAGTAGGTCTATTCCAGACCTTGATATCATTTGCTCCCAGTTGTGACATTTTCTCTAAAGCCTTGAAGTAACCGCCCTCGATACAGTCCGGACCATCCGCAGGCATCGACAGCGACAGGTCGAAACTGATAAACTGTTCCTCGAGGCGTTTCATGTGCGGATTGTTCTTTTCTGCAATGTTCAGGATCAGGTTTCCCTCGCGGTTGAGCGGCTCCAGGTTTCCCTCGATCCGGACAGCCTTGTCGGGTTTGCCCCGTTCATCGGCGATCAGGCTCAATGCTTTTTTGTACAATTCTTTCATCTTTGCCCAAAGCGGTTTGAATACCTGTTGGAAGAATGGATCCTGCAGCTTGTTGTTCTCGATGTAGTTGTACACCTGAGTCTTTTCTTTGGCAAAGTCGTGATTCAGGTAAAACCATTTTATAAACTCATCATTCATCACCCTGTCAAGGAATCCCGTAATCACATACAGTTTACCCTGATAGATACCCATCAGGAAGTTAGCTTTGTAGGATGTTTTCAGGTTTTTCTTTTTAGCGGACGGTATTGTATTGCTCGGTGCGGGGTCGGCATACGATATCAGGAACGGAAACCTGTTCAGAGGCGGAATAGTATCCCATCGCATTTCCTTAAATACGGTTCCTTCCGATACCGGATTGTTAAAACACTCTTTCTGAGCCGATGCACTCGATACTTGAGCCAGTACAATGTCGATCTTCTCCTCGGTGTTCTTTTGCGGCCATACCGATGTTCCGTACCGATAATCTTCTTTCGGATTCGGTTTGCGGATATCGATCATCCGGATATTGATAATATCCCAATTACCGAGAGGTTTATCGCGCTCTGCCAGTTCACGGGCTTTTGTTCCCGCACGTGTTATACAGCAGTCTTTTGCGATAACGTTACCACACCAGATTGTACGGAGGTTTTCAGACCAGGAGCGGGTAAAGAACAAAGCCTGTTCGAACCATTCCCAGTTCTTTTTGATGGTATCGGGATTGCGTACACCTTCGTCCGTATCGAAGTCGTCCAACAGGATACAGTCCGGACGGATATCGTCGTTCTTCGCTCCACGGGGAGCGTTTCCCGCACCTACTCCGATAAACGACACACCTTTCTTTGTTACAAATTCGTCTTCAGCCCAAAGCAAACCTTTTTGTTCGCCGTAGAAGTACTTAATACGTTCGTTGTTCTCGAGGTGTGCCCGGTATGGACGCAACAGCCGTTTGGCAGCATCCTGTGTTGCCGATGCCAGGATAATGTTCCGTAGCTGTCCGGTCAATACCAGATACAATACCACAAAACAAACAGTACTCGATTTGGCAAGCTCACGCGCCCAGGACAAAACCTCGTACCATTCCGCATTGGCTATGATCCGCTTGATTGCTTTGATGTGGAAGTCAGCAAAAGCATACTTTGCTGCTTTCGGGAAAAAGTAGTATATCCATGCGATCGGATCGGCTTCGAGTTCTTTGCGCTTCTTTTCCCGTTCGGTAAACGAGAGGTCTTCCTCTACATGGGTTTCGTTCTGAATGTCCTTGACAAGCTGATCCCATTCCTCTTTGGCTCGGCGTTCTTCCGGTGTAAGTTTTCTTTTCAAGAATTTCATAGCCTTACACGTTTTCGTTTACAAACTGATTCAGCAGCAGTGTTATCTCTTTGACTTTATCCGCGTGATGTTTTCGCAAGAAGTCGATAAACCGTTTGTTAAAGAAGATCAGGTCTGTAAGGCTTGCGTCTCCTTTTAACATATCGATGGCTTTGGCAAGCTTGATCTGAATATCTACTTCTTTCGATGTCGGGTAAGGTGTGCCTTCTGGAGGTTTTCTGTCCTTAATATGATTATTAAGAGCATTGAGCTGCGATGTGAAGTTTTTGAGCTGCTCTTCCCTGGAGATAGACATCGCTTCTTTTAATTCCTGCCACATCCCCTCCTTGATACATTTGTTGATGGTTGGTTTAGATAGCCCTACTTTGTCAGCCAGTTCCTGCTGGCTCATGTCATCAGACATATAAAGCGCATAGGCCAAGTCTTTTTTTTGCTGTAATGAAAGTTCTTTTCCCATCCTTTTTTGACACGAAACTACCGTATAAAAAAGGCTCGAAAAAGAAAGATTATAACGGTTAGAATATTTATTACAAGGGTTATAACTTTTCTTGCAGTGCGTGATTCGCTCCTGTTTCTTTGCTCAAAAATTGACGCAAGGAACATGGCAAAAACATTTGTAATACATGACGAAAGCTTAAACTCGAAAGGGTTCTGGATGCTTACTTCCGGATGCGATCTTTCTCAATTTGAGAAAAACCCGATCATGCTCTGGAATCACAACTACGCATGGGGTGATGACCGCGAGAATAACCTTCCGATCGGGCATTGGGATAATGTGCGGATCAAGGGAAAGCAGATACTGGCAGATGCGGTATTCGATTCGGACGAATTCGCTCAGAAGATCGCACAGAAAGTAGAATCCGGATCGCTTCGTATGGCCTCGGTGGGAGCCAAAGCCATAGAAATGACAAACGACAAAAGTATGATCAAGCCCGGACAACGTTACGAGACCGTAACGAAATGGGTGCTCAAAGAAGTATCGATTGTAAACATCGGAGCAAATGACAACGCACTGGCTATGTCCGATGTCGTACTGTACGATAATGAAAGCAAACTGATCAACCTCTCTGACGAAGGCTCTTCGCCTTTGAAATTACTAGACAATCAACCCAAAAATTCAGATAAAATGGATGAAGTAAAAAAACTATTAAACCTATCGGACGATGCTTCTGAAAAGGATGTACTTGCAAAGGTTAAACCGCTGCTTGATCTGGCTCAAAAGTTATCGGATGTAACAACCGAACGGGACGGATTCAAAGCCCGTATCGAAGCGATCGAACTGGCCGAAAAGGAAGCGAACTCAAAAGAGGCGAAAGACCTGATCGCTGTAGCCCTGAAAGACGGACGTCTGACCGAAGACAAAGAAGGATCGGTCGAAAAATTCTGGCTGAGTTCTTTCGAAGGCAACCACGAAGGCTCTAAAAAGATGCTTGCGGCACTTCCCAAAAGGAAGAATGTAATTGAAACCCTGAGCGATGGCGAAGGTGGGTATGTTCCGGGCAAATTCTTTGCTGCTAAACAGTCCGAAATTGAGAAAAATAATTCTAAATAATTTATCACTATGCCAAATCCAGTAATACAAAGTACCTATGCGGGTGAAGTGTTGGAGCAAATGCTAGTTCGTGCCACAACAGGCAACGAAATAGTAGAAGGTGGACACATTCACATACAGCCCAACATCAAACAAGAATTCACCATACCTCGATTACGAGCAGGTAAGATGCTGCAAAAGCGTAAAGAGCAGCCGACCGAAAATGACAGCAAAGGCGAGTTTAAAATAGACGAAAAAAAGCTAGTGCCTCAGGACATGATGGCTTTTACCACTTTCAATCCTCGCTTGTTCGAACACATATGGAAACCATTCCAATCAGAAGGAAACCTTGTTTTCCGTGAATTATCTCCGGAGGTACAGAATCAGCTTCTTGCCGAAATGGCCAAAGTGCTGACTTTCGAACTAGGATATGAATATATCAATGGAGTGAAAGGCGACGATGAAGGTAAATACTTCGATGGGATCCTTACCCGTATTGTTAGTTCTGCATCGGTTAAACAGGTTTCGAATCCTCAGGCAATTCAGGAGTCAAACATCCTGAATGTGTTTAAATCGGTCATAAAGTTATTACCTAAACCACTGAAAGGTCAAAAATTTAAAAAGAACGTAAAACTGTTCTGCTCTGTCGAGGACGCTGAGTCTTACGACTATGTTCTGACCGAAAAACCTTACAAAGGAGTTGATTACACTAATATGAACCCCGAACGCTTCAAAGGTTATCAGGTAATTCCTTTAGCTGACTGGCCTAAAGATGTGGTTGTTGCCGCATATGCAACATCAGGTGTCGATTCTAACTTCTGGGCAGGTGTTGACTATGCAAATGACGGAGACGTTATTCAGATTGACAAACTAACAAATGCAGGAGAAAAGTATTTCTTCAAGATGCTTCTGAAAGCCGATACAAATATCGTATTCGATGAAGATATCGTATTGTACGACGGACGTACTGAATCTGCTGCGGCAAAATCAACCTTGTTGTCTGATCTGGCAGTAAGCGCAGGAGATCTTACTCCTGAATTTGATCCGGAGATTCGCCAATATTCTGTTAACGTAGCTAATGCTGTAGCTAATACAACCATAACCACATCAGGAGAAACAGAAGGCCAGGTAATAAAACTGGGTGGTACAGCCTTGACCAGTGGCACAGCGTCGGCAGTTCAGGCTCTCGAAGTTGGAGACAACATCTTTACAATAAGTGTTCTTTCGGCAGACAAAACCGATGCTGATGTTTACCTGGTAACCGTAAAAAGAGCGGAGGCTTAAGCCATGACAACAAGTAAACAAGGACTGGCATTGATCGCAGCTCACGAGAGTTTAAGACTGAAAGCTTATTTATGTCCGGCCGGAGTTCCGACTATCGGATACGGGCATACCAAAGGGGTGAGAATGGGTGACACTATAACCCCCGACCAGGCGGACAAATTCCTTCGTGAGGATTCGGCAGACGCCGAAAAGGCAGTCAATGCTCAGGACTTAAAGATCAATCAGAATCAGTATGATGCCCTTGTCTCCTTCACCTTTAATGTCGGGGTCGGCAACTTCGGGAAGTCAACACTTCTGAAGAAAGTAAAAGCCAACCCGGACGATCCGGCAATCCGTAATGAGTTTGCCAGATGGAACAAAGGCGGTGGAAAAGTCCTTCCGGGACTAACCCGCCGACGTAAAGAGGAGGCTGATCTGTATTTCAAAAAGTAAATATTCTAATCGATGGAACTAAATTTTATAGAGGTCGTACAGAACGTTATCCTCCCGATCACAACGATGGTGTTAGGTTATTACGGTTGGCGGGCAAAAGCAGATAAAAATAAGCTTGAAGCCGAACTCAAAGGCCTTGAACACGAAAATCAGACCAAAGAAATAGGGGTACAGAGTTCCTGGATCGATCTCTATAAGAAGCTCCACGATGATCAGGCAGCCCGTATGGGGCAGATGGAAGCAGAAATTCAATCATTATACAAGAAACTAAAAAAATTCGAAGATGCCTTTAAGAAAGTATATCACTGCACTTATTATGATGTTTGCCCTGTTCGCGACTTCCTGTCGAAGTCCGAAGGAAACAACCGAACTGCGGCACATCGAAAGCGTCCGACAAACCGACAGCGTGAGCCTGACGATAAAGCAGACAGCACGCCCGGTGACAATCCCGCAGACGACAGCGAAGATCAACCTGACGCCTGAAGCGTTGGAGGCTTTGCCCCTCGGGGGACAATATCAGGCCAAAGACGGACAGGCCACAGCAACGGTCGAACGGACAAAAGACGGTTATCAGTTTCACGCTAATTGTGACAGTCTTACTCTTATCATCACCGATCTGGAAAAAGAGTTAACCCGTTACCGATCCGAAAACACCGCCCTTCAGGAACAGATCAAACAGAAGCCTGTACAGGTGAATGTCCTTTCTCCCTGGCAGGCATTCCGGATCAAGGTTGGTAACGTAACTCTTTGTTTGTTGGCTGTCGCAGCATTGGTGGGAGGGTATAAGTTATTCAATTTTATCAAATCAAAAATTCAAAAGTGAAATGACAGAAGTAATTAAACCAAAATCAAGATGT
>OGZT01000064.1_pt1 | contig 76911 bp, 43 predicted proteins | sample 1576891 | NCBI WGS metagenome assembly OGZT01 (sample SAMEA3541521, study PRJEB24748) | human gut metagenome | biome: human gut; feature: human-associated habitat; material: faeces | place: China | collected 2012 | reverse complement strand
CAAGAATCACATCACATCCCTCTACCAAAGCGGGCATTACCTGATCTGCAGTTTTGCCGTACTTCCAAAGGTTTTTGCGGTAGTTTAGGTCGGTTGAAACGGTTACCCCCATTTCATTCGCTATTTTGATAGCTTCCAGACAAGCATCAGCAGCACCTTGCGAAAGCGCAGGAGTGATTCCTGTCCAGTGAAACCATTGAGCATCTTTGAAAATTTCTCTCCAGTTGATCATTCCGGGTTTGATGTCAGCGATTGCCGAGTTTGCACGGTCATATACCACTTTTGAAGCACGAGCCACCGCTCCTGTTTCTAAGAAGTAAATCCCTACACGGTCACCGCCTCTTTCGATATTGCTAACGCCTACATTATATTTTCTAAGGTCTGATATACACCATTCTGCAATGTCGTTTTTAGGCAGGCGTGTAACGAAGTCAGTGGGTATTCCATAGTTAGAAAGTGACACCGCTACGTTTGCTTCACCACCACCAAAAGTAGCATTAAGGTTTGTCGACTGTATAAAACGTTGGTATCCGGGAGTTGCAAGGCGCAACATGATTTCTCCGAAGGTTACTACTTTTTTCATATTTAGATAAATAAAATATTTTAATAATGTTGTTTTAGGTTATAATAAGCTCACATTGTTGTACTTGTCAAAGCTGTAAAATTAGAATTTAAAGAAGTTTTTTGCATTATAATATGATACATCCTCAACTAATTGTCCTAAGAATGGTAATTCGGATGCAGGGAGTAAGCCCTCTTCGACATCATTACCGATCAGATTACATAGAATTCTTCTGAAATACTCGTGACGAGGATATGATAAGAAACTGCGGGAATCGGTCAGCATACCGACGAAACGGCTCAGTAAACCAAGGTTCGAAAGAGAATTCATCTGTGCCTCCATCCCTGTTTTTTGATCAAGGAACCACCATCCCGATCCGAATTGAATTTTTCCGGCAACCGATCCATCCTGAAAATTTCCGATCATCGTAGCTATCAGATCGTTGTCTCTGGGGTTTAGATTGTAGATGATTGTTTTAGCCAGTTGATTGTTTGTATCCAGTCTGTTGAAAAATTTAGACATTGCTTTGGCAATGGTAAAGTCTCCGATGGAATCGAATCCTGTGTCTGGTCCTAGTTGGTTAAACAGGCGTGTGTTGTTGTTACGGATAGCTCCATAGTGGAATTGCTGAGTCCAGCCTTTTTCCCAATCCATGATAGCACCTTCGACCAACATTGCCGATTTGAATTTTATGATTTCTTCTTTGGTAAGTTCTTTACCTCCGTATACTTTGTTGAATATATTTTCTATCTCAGCTGTTGTGTAATCTTCAGCATAAAATTCTTCGATACCGTGGTCTGATAATTTACATCCTACGCTGGAGAAGAAATCGTGACGGTTGCGCAATGCAGCAATCAGGTCTGCAAACTTACTGATAGATACTCCTGATATAGCAGATAATTTTTCTACATAAGCTCTGAAATCAGCAGGTACCTCTACTCCCATTGCTTTGTCGGGACGCCATGTCGGAAGAATTTTGATCGAGAATCCTTCTTTTTTCAGAGACAGATGATATTCAAGAGAATCTACCGGATCATCGGTTGTACAAACGGTTTCTACATTGTAATGTTTCATCATACCTCTTGCCGAAAATTCGGGAGTACGAAGTTTAGCTGTACAGATGTCGAATATTTCTTTTGCTGTTTCGGGTTTCAGTAATTTAGTAACCCCAAAAGCTGTTTTCAGTTCAAGGTGTGTCCAGTGATAGAGAGGGTTACGCATTGTGTATGGAACTGTTTCTGCCCATTTCTCAAATTTTTCCCAGTCGGTAGTATCTTTTCCGGTACAAAAACGTTCGTCCACTCCATTTGTACGCATTGCACGCCATTTGTAGTGGTCTCCTGCCAACCATATTTCGCCAAGATTATCGAATTGGTAGTTTTCTGCGATTAGTTTTGGATCTAAATGGCAGTGGTAATCAATGATTGGTAATTTCTTCGCATGCTCGTGATAGAGCTGTTGTGCTGTTTCTGTTTGTAAGACGAAGTTGTCATCAAGAAATTGTTTCATTGTAAATGTCTTTATTATTTAAGTAAATAAAAGTATTTAATGATATATTTAGTTCATGGTAAACTTTGGTTATTATACTTCCCAAAGTGGTAAAAAGGTCTCAGTTCTTTAATCGTTTTTTGTCTGATATCAGATTATTCAAGATTCTGTTATATTGTATGTGTGCGAACACATATTTTGGCAAAAAATAAATCATGCTTGGAAAAGCATCCTGCAAATAAAGCTTAAAGGATGCTTTTTTCCAACAATATTGATGTTTATTTTAGTCCGGTTATGTTAATTTTACTATTTAAGCGGTTGAGTACTTCATCGATACACTTCATGAAAGCGGCTTCGTCCTTCACCGGTTCTTTGTCTAATTCCCATGTCGGCATAAAGTAGTATTCTACGTATCCGTTTTCTGGAGATAGTACCACAACGTGATTCAAATCGTCCTCCGTAATTTGTTTGATTTGTTTGGTTCGGGCAAAGAGTGCCAGACCCTGCATGTCTTTATTCAGACTTTGTTTGCCGAAGGTCGCAATGTATGACCATTCACTTCCGGCTTCGTTTTTCACGATAAGTTTGCCGTTTTTGTCTTTAATTATTCCGGTTGCAATGTTATCAATGTTTTTGTCTGTCAATAATTCCATGTGGGATGCTCTGCTTCCTGCATCAATAGAAATCAATGAAGTCAGATTGCATTTTGTGCCGTTGGCATCCCATCCATAATAAATAGTTTTAACCTGCGACCTGATTTTTCCGTCCATCGGGATAAGGCATGTTGTACTGTCCTTTTTTTCGACACGTACAGCTTTAGTTCCATTCCATATTGCGATTGTTCCGATACCAAGACCTGCGCCTACTTTCATATTATCCATACCCCATGCTGCCAGATTATGATAATTGGCAAATCCGTCTGTACCTACTGCAGGGAGTACAATGTCTGATGTCGTTTTTGCAAAAACATCGATTGCATTACGGTTATCGAGATAGAAACGGAATGCTACTTTGTCGCTCTCCCATCCGGGACCTTCGTATTTAATGTAGTAGGAATGGTCGGTAAATGTTCCGGGTATGGTCAGTTGGTTTGGTTTTACCCACGAAAAACCGCCGATATATTCTTTACCGATAAATTGTCCCCCAATCTTATGTGCAAGCTCAGCGTAGGTGCGTTTGGGATACGCTTCGCTTGTCCCGTTTTTGATTGTTACTTTGATTTCTTTATTTGCTTCTATTTTATCTATCGGCAGTATTGCAAAATTTTTCTTATAAATATTGCTGCTAATTTCCAGAGGAACAACTTTTCCATTGTATTCTGCTACATAGTTGCCTAAGGGCAGAGATAATTCCTCAAGAGGTATTTCTGCGGTGTAATCGATTATGGTTGCAGCAGAATTATTTTTCAAGCGGATTTCTTTACTTAGATCCTGGGCTGAAAGGCTCATGAATAGTGCAGGCTGCAATGTAAACAATAGTCCTGCATAGCTCATTTTTTTTGCGATAGATACAAATGCATTCATGTGATAAGGTTCTTCGGTTTCTTAGTTTTCCGTTATTTGTCTTATAGGTAATAACGGGTTACGAGATTACTTACACACAAATATAAATAAAAATATACGGGACAGAGAGGGGACATTTTGACTTTGTTAATTATTCCCTGTATTTGTACAATATTACATCAAGGTCTCAGATCTATTTGTTTCTTCATCCAAGCCTGTCCCCAATAGTTAGAGCCTGTTTCAATTTTAGCGAAAATTATCATTAAAGGCTCTTTAACCTAATTCTTAGCTGCTTTTTTCTGCTCTTGTGAGTCTGTTTTTTACTTTCTTTTCTTGGTTTAGCCCGCTAAACCTGTAGAAAAAAAGCAAAAAATCCATCTCACAACTGCTATAAAAAAGCTTAGCTATAAAATTTAAACAGGCTCTTAGTTATCTCTTAAAAATACAGTATAGAATACTTACTGCTTTTTATTTTTGATATCCGACTCTCTTGACTGGTTTCTGTATTCACTCGGAGGTACTCCGTATATCTTCTTAAAGCATTGTGTGAAGTATTTTGTATCGGCTATTCCGATCATAAAAGAGACTTCTTTTATTGTATAATTTTCATTGCTGAGAATTAGTTTGGCGGCATGTTTTATTTTTACATTCCGTACAAATTCAATGGGCGAGTAACCCGTCAGGCTTTTTAGTTTCTTGAAAAAAACGGTACGGCTCATTGCCATAGCCGAAACGAGATCTTCTATAAGAAAGTCGCTGTTGTCGATATTCTCTTCGATAATTTCTTCTACTTTATATAGGAAGTTATTATCGTGTATGGTGATGGACTGTCCCTCTTTTCCGGTGGTATTCTGATCATGAGGAATATTGTCCCCTGTCTTTTTTTGAACCCTGAGAGTATAAACTTCGTACAATCGTTTTCTTTGCTGTACGATATTGTTGATACGGGCTTTGAGGTATTTTACGCTGAACGGCTTAGTGATATAATCATCTGCACCGTATTCCAACCCGTTGAGTCTGCTTTCCATATCTGCTTTAGCTGTAAGCATAATGAACGGTATATGGCTGGTCTCGCAGTTGTTTCGTATTTGCTGCAGAAATTCTGCACCATCTACTTCGGGCATCATCAAGTCGCTTACAATAAAATCGGGAAGGCTGTTTACTGCAGTTTCATAACCTTCCCTGCCGTTTTCGGCTTCCAGCACATCATAAAAGGGCAGGAGTATAGTGCGTATGAAGTGTCTGAGGTCAGGATCATCCTCCACAACAAGTATTGTTGCTTTGTCGGGTGTATTGTCGGTTTCCTGAATTCTACTTATGGATATAGCTTCGGTATTCGTTGATAACGGATTTTCTGTATTTTCAGGTACGGAGTATACAGGCGATTCTTCCTGCTTTACAATATCTACTTCATCTTCGAAGTGCTCAATTCCCATATTGAAAATGACTGAAAAGCAAGAGCCTTCATTCGGACTGCTGTCGACCTGTATTTTTGCATGGTGTTTATCTGCAACTTCTTTTACTATCGACAACCCGATACCTGTGCTAGGTTTGCTTTTATCGGGATTAAAAGAAACGAAACGGGTAAATAACTTATTCAGTATATCTTTCGTCATTCCTTTTCCTTCATCTATAACCTGTAAAACCATAGACTTGTCTTTCCTGAAAATATTTACTTCTATGGATTTTCCTTCGGATGTGTATTTAAGAGAATTTGACAAGAGGTTGTATATCAGTTTTTCTACACTGTCGCGGTCGATCCATATTTTTTCGTGTTCGCTCCGGTCATTTATTTTAAGATCGATATTCTGAGTTTCTGCGGTTTTGAAAAAGCTCTGACATATTTCCGATACATAAGGTCCTATCTCGGTGGGCTGTACGGATAGTTGTTTCTTCTGTATCTTTCTGAAATCAAGAATTTGGTTTACCATACGCAGCATACGGTTCGCATTGTTCAGAACGAGCTGTAACTGCGATTTTGTTTCGTCAGGGGTCTTTTCATCATCTATTATATTTTCAACCGGAGATACTATCATCGTTAACGGGGTGCGTATTTCGTGCGAGATATCGGTGAAAAAGCGGGTTTTCATTTCAGTTTGTTCATGTTCCATTACAACCCTGTCTCTCAATCGGTAGAATATAAATATAGTTCGGAGTATGGAATACAGTATGATGATGGCTGCGACGATATAGATCAGGTAAGCCCAGTTTGTCTGCCAGAAAGACGGAGTTATTTCTATGTGCAGTACATGTTCATTTTTCATCCAGATGCCATCGCTGTTTGTCGATTTTACATGGAATATATACTTACCCGGAGCGAGATTGGAATAGTTGGCAATCCGCTGTTCTTTGGTGATTACCCAATCTTCATCCAGCCCTTCGAGTTTGTAGGCATAGCTTATGCGCTTTGGGTCGATATAGTCCAGTGCAGCGAACTCGATGCTAATAAAATTTTGCTTATGATTTAGCTGCAGATGATTTATGTCATCAATATTTTCTTTCAGAGGAGAATCTTCTCCGATCGGCACAGGCTTGTTGGATATCAATAGCTTAGTTAGCGCTACATAAGGAATATATGTGTTTCGTCCTATTTTTTGAGGGTTGATAGATATAAAACCTTTTGAGTATCCGAAAGATACGATACCCGAACGGGAGGTATATCTTGATCCTTCAGAGAAATTCTGCCCTTTGATAAGTCGGCTTACTTCGCTGTAGGTTTCGCATGATTTTGTCGCCGGATTAAACTGTGTCAGATTCCCTTCGGAGGCTATCCACAGATTATTTTGGTTGTCCTCTACAATGGTTAGTACAACATCGGATGCCAGTCCGTCGTTGGTGGTGAATGATACAAACTGTGTTGGGAACCCCTCTTTGTCTGTCTCGTTTATCTTATTGATACCTCCCCCGAAAGTTGCCAGATAGGTATCTCCGCTGCGTGTTGTACATATATCGTACACATCGTTGTTGTTTATACTGGTTCCGGTTCCGGGTATGCGGGTGTATGTTTTGTATTTTATTGACTGAGGCGAATTGAATGCCGATGAAAACATGATTAATCCCAATGTCGTTCCGATACAAATATTGCCCGATTTATCCGCAGAGATGATTCTTATTTTTGCTCCTTGATGTATCGGGAAATCACGCATGTCGTTTTTGTGATTGTAAAACTTCCCTTTTAGATGTTTATCAACCAGATTGAGACCTCCTCCATAAGTGCCGATCCATATCTGGTGTTTTGCATCCTCATATATACTGTACACACTGTTGTCGCTCAAACTGTATTTGTCGGTCGGCGAGTTTTTGTAATGTTCTATTGTATAGGATTTAGGATCAGATGTTTTTATCAATTTGTAAACACCATCACCTTTTGTTCCTATCCAGATATTCTTTTCGTGATCCTCTGTTATGCTGTAACTTATTCCGCTTAGGGGTGTACCCGTGCCTATTTTGCCATTTGCGCACATATATCCTATGGGAGTCAGATCGGCATCATATATCATTATTTTACCTCCTTTTGTAGATACCCACAACCGTTGATAAGAGTCTTCGAAGATACTTCTGACATCATTGTTTATAGTAGAGTGTGTATCTGTATCTATAAGAGTAGATCTGAATACACTGTTGTTGAAAATTATTTTTTCGAGTCCGTGCGATCGGGTGCTTAACCAAAGGTTGCCTTGACGGTCGGAAAAACCGGAATGCAGCATATTGGAGAATCTCCACGAAGGAGATGACGGTTCGTTGTAGAATGGGATGAGCTGATCAGTCAGAGGATCGTAATAGCCGAAGCCTCCTCCTCTTAAATGTACATACAGATGATCTGCTTTGTCTTCGAAGATGAAAAAATTAGGAGGAAAAACATTCGAAATGGCACTTTCTATCTTCATTTCGAAGTGTTTTATCTGTTTGGTTGTAATGTTGAATTTCGAAACACCCAATAAATCCATTTCGAACCAGATGTTTTTGTTTTTGTCTATATAGCTCGATATGATTGTATTGCTTCTCAGATTTAGAGTGTTTGTTTTATTGTATTTGGCTAATTCGTTCGTGTTTTTGTTGTAAATACAGAAACCCTGCCCGTTGCTTATGATCAAAATCAGATTTTTATCGATTCGTTTTATTTTCGATATATCTGACGATATCCCTGTGTCGAAAGGTAAAAAGCTTCTGTTGTTTTTGTCGTATCTCCATATTTTGCCCTTGTTGCTTCCGAACCATATTTCGTCGTCTATTTCCTGTGCCGAAAAGAAGGCTTGAGGTTTAATTGCAGAAGTATTTTTATCTAAGAAATAAGCTTTTGGAGTACTCATGTCGGGAGTGAGTGAATATAGTCCGTTTTCAGTCAATATCCACGACTGAAAACTTTCGTCTTCGTATACTTCGTTGATCTTATTGTTCTGTATCTTTTTATTGTTAGTGTCGAAAATTTCGACTTTGAAAGTTGAATCTGTAATGCATACTGCCCCCATTTTTTCAGATAAAAGCCACACCTTCCCCGACTTCATCGGGGCTATGCGGGTTGCGTTGAAGGTCAGATCTTTGTATTCTTTGATAGATCTCAACCCCATAAAACGTTCTGTTTTGGGATCGAAACGGTGAGCCTCGTTGTCGTATGACAGAGTCCAGATGTATCCGTATTTGTCGTTTACAATATGATCTATGCGGTTGCTCATCATGTGATAAGAGTCTCCGTCCTGAATTTTGTATGTTGTAAAGTTATACCCGTCAAACTTACATAGTCCGTTCCATGTCGAAAACCACATAAAACCTTTTTGGTCTTGCAGTATGTCCATTACTGTATGCTGAGGGAGTCCGTCTTCTGCTCCATAATGTTCGAAGAAACATTTTGGCTGACATTTTGAATCTTCCGTATATAGTATAAGTCCGAGTAAAACAAAAAGGTAATATAGTTTATTCATGATAGAAAGTTGAAAGGTCACACACAAAGATAATAAATGTATTAAAATAGAATTTTATATTGGAGATTACCTGTATTTGAATTGTTTTCGGGTCTTATTGTCAAATTTGTAATTTATGTTTTTCTAATCATAGAGGTTTTTCTTTTATATTGCCTGTGTTTTACATGGTTTGAGAGTTTTGTCTTATTGTCTATTTTTGTTTTTGTTTTTGGCTGGAGTGTCTGTGTTTAGTGTCTTATAATCGGTATGGTCGGTCGGAAGATAACAATTTCACACCCCCTAATAGTCAAATTCACCCCCGGTGTAGTTGGCGATATATTATATTATTGCCGTTGAAAGCTTAATTACAGCTAACTGAGAATCTAATTTTAAACACATCTTAAATTACCATGCAAAAAACAAATTTGAGAATCCTATCTCTCATGTGTATATTGTGTTGTCTCTTTACATGGCACAATGTTCAAGCACAGCAAAAGAAAGAAATCAAAGGTACAGTAGTTGACATAAAAGGAGAAGGCCTTATCGGTGTCTCTGTGTCAGTTAAAGGAACGACTGTGGGGACAGTCACGGATCTGGACGGGCATTTCGTATTGTCAGCACCAGCTGATGCTAGAAGTCTGGAAGTAAAGTATATCGGGATGAAAGACAAAATCGTACCCATAACCGGTTCAGTTGTTAATATTACTATGGAAGATAATTCCTCGGAGTTATCAGAGATTGTGGTTATCGGTTATGGTACAATGAAAAAGAATGACCTGACTGGTTCTGTCGGCAGTATTTCTTCCGATAATATTACAGCGAAAGGTACAACCAGTGTTTTGGAGTCTATGCAGGGACAAGTTGCCGGTGTGGATATTTCTCAGAATTCGAGCCGTGCCGGTGGAGGTTTTGATATTCAGATCAGAGGGCAAAGCTCTATGCAGGGAGGAGGTCCGCTTTATGTCGTGGACGGAGTTGTAACTGATGGAATTGATTTTCTTAATCCTGCTGATATCGACCGTGTTGATATTCTTAAAGATGCGTCTTCAACAGCTATTTACGGATCGAGAGCGACTAACGGAGTTGTGATGATCACAACGAAACAGGCGAAAAGCGGTGAAGGCGGGCGTACTGTGGTTTCGTACGACGGATATTATGGCGTGAAAAAAATAGCTCGTATGCCCGATTTTATGTCGGGTGATGAATTTTCCGATTATCGTTTCGCCCGTTATACTACATTGACCAAAGGGGCGAACACTGCCGCTGGAATTCCTACATATGAGATGACAGACGGTAATCTCAAAAACTTCTGGAATGCAGACAGTGAAGTAATGAAACGTAAATTTGCCCAAAAAGATTATACCGACTGGCCTAGTTTGGTAACACAAGATGGTCAGCAGCAAAACCACTTTATAAGTGTTAACGGCAGTGGAAAAAATGTTGCTTACAGAGCAGGCGTGGGATATCAGAAGGAAGAAGGGATATTTGTAAATGACAATTATCAACGATTTAACTTTAAAGGTTCCGTCGATAATAAGATCAATGATAAATTTTCTGTTGGTTTTTCTGCAAATATGGCATATACCGATAAGGATTTCGGCAGTAAGAATGCGGTGTTGAATTCGTTCAGAACGAATCCTTATTTTATCCCTTATGATAAAAATGGCGACTTGGTATTATTACCCGGAGGAAAGGACATATTTGAGAGTACAGGACAGTTTTCTGGTATTATCAATCCTTTGCTCGATATGCAGAATGCCGTGAACGAGACCAAAACATATGATGTATTAGCAAATATTTATGCTCAGTATAATCCTACAAAAGATATTACGCTGAAAACAACATTCTCTCCGACTTATAACAAAAGCCGTAATGGTATATTTAATGGAGTATATACTGCGGCTCAGTATTCGAAAGGAGTAAATGCTGCGGAAGTAAGAAATAAAGAACGCTTTAACTATACATGGGATACACAGATCAACTATCAGAAAACATTCGGAGATCATGATCTGAGCGGGATGTACTTATTTAGTGTTTTTGATGATAAATACGATGAGGATTATATCAGTGTGTCGGATATGCCTTTCGATACAGGATATCACAATGTTGGTTCGGCTGCAAACGTGGAGAAAAAAAGCAGTGCCTATAGCCGAATCTCCATGTTGTCTCATGCTTTGAGATTTAACTACAGTTATAAAGGCCGGTATCTGGCAACAATATCCAGCCGGTGGGACGGATCGTCTAAATTTGCAAAAGGTAATAAATGGGGTGTATTTCCATCTATGGCTTTAGCGTGGAGGATATCAGAAGAGGAATTTGCAAAATTTGATGCCCTTAGTAACCTAAAGCTGAGAGCCAGTTTCGGATATACCGGAAATAATACTCCTGTGGGTGCATACGATACTCAGTCTCTGGCAAGTACAAAATATTGGTATGACTTTGGCGGAACACTTGCTAACGGGTATGGGCCTAACGGGTTGGTATATCAGAATTTGTCGTGGGAAAAATCGAGAGAATTTAATGTCGGTTTAGACTTCGGGTTCTTTGGCGGCAGGATTTCAGGAACAGTTGATTACTATAATAAATTATCAACTGATTTATTGTTAGAACGCCCTATGCCACTCGAAACAGGTTCGTCTACCGGGGTAATGTGGGACAATGTAGGAAAAGTACGAAACAGCGGTATCGAAATCGGATTGACTACAAAAAATATCGTAACTAAAGACTGGCAATGGAGTACAGTTTTCTCTTTTTCAGCGAATAAAAACCGAATAGTTGATATTGATGGATCGAAGCAAGACAATGTGGCAGCCAAATGGTTTATAAACAATCCGATCAATGTCGTTTACGGTCATAAAATTACAGGGGTCTGGACTGCTGCTGAAGCTGCCGAAGCTGCCAAATACGGACAGTATGAGGGACAGGCAAAAGCCCTTGATGTAGATAAGAATTATGTTATAGATCAAAAAGACGCTGTTATATTAGGTCATGCTGCTCCCGACTGGACAGGAAGTTTTACCTCTAATCTGGTATGGCGTGATTTTGATTTTTCTTTTTCGATTTATGCAAAACAAGGATCTACTGTATCCAGTCCGTTTATGATCGAATTTACGGATTATAAAGACCGTGGACGTTCTAAAATAAAGATGGATTATTATATCCCCGCAGGCACTCCTGTGCTGAATGCAGATGGAACTGTGGGAGTATCTTCGGGACATAATAACCAGAAGAACCCTTATCCGAATAACAGCGGAACTAATTATGGGGGAGGAACATATTGGGGAACATCCAATACAAGTGATACTTATGATTATGCAAACCACAGTGTAGATGCATCGTTCGTGAAAGTGAAGAATATAACGTTTGGTTATACTGTTCCTCGTAAGTTGTTATCAAAGGCGGGCATATCCAATCTCAGAGTATATATGAATGTTCTCAATCCTTTTGTATTTACCGATTATAAAGGATTTGATCCCGAATGGGCAGGAGCATCTATCTCAGATGGTAGCGGAGGTCCTAGTTCTGTGACCTACCAGTTCGGAGTAAACCTTAAATTCTAATCAATATCAGTTTACAAGATGAAAAAAATATATTATATATTGCTGTTATGCTTGCTGGGATCTGCAAGCTGTAGCGACTTTTTAGATCAGGATAATAAATCTTCCGTTCCTTCAGATGGTTTTTATTCCACCAAAAGTGGATTTCAAAGCCTGATGAATTCTGTATACTCTTCCTTGCGTCCGGTTTATGGTAAAGAACCCTGGGTGTTTAGCGCAGGTACAGATTTATATGCATCCGGACGTAATAAAGTGCCTGATGGATTAGGTACATACAAGGCATTGTTAAGTACCGACTCCGATGTAAGTACTTTCTATTCGAACTGTTACAAAGGGATCCAATTGGCTAATACTGCCATATATTATGCCGATCATACAGAGCAAACAGATTATTTGTCGCAGTATAAAGCTGAAGCCCGTTTTATTCGTGCATACTATTATTATCTGTTGGTGCAGCAATTTGGCGGTGTGCCTATTGTAACCGATATGATAAATTCACCTCAGTTTGAGTTCGAAAGAAAATCTGCTGAAGATGTGTATGCTTATGTTTTGTCGGAAATGGATGAGGCTTTGACATCGCTCCCTGCAACAACAAAAACATTCGGGCATGTAGATCAGAGAACGGTAAATCACTTTATCGCTAAAACTTATTTGTGCCGGGGATATGAGACCTTCGGTTCTAGTTCCGATTTTCAGAATGCAGCTAAATACGCTGATCTTGCCATAGGGGGACAGAGTTTATCGGTAACTTATAAGAATCTGTTCTGGCCGTCGAACCAAGAGAACGAAGAAATTATATGGTCAGTTCAATATGATAAAACTTCTATTGAAGATCCATCTTCCGATGGAAATATGCAGCAATCTTTTTTCGGAACATATCTGGGAGGATCAGAAGACGGACATAAATATACGACTTCTAACCTGACTCCCACATTACGTTTGCATCAGTTGTTTACAAAAGGAGACTCTCGTTATGAAGGTACATTTATGGTTCAGCTTTATAATAAATATTATGACTACTATAATTTGAAAGATTCGGAACTTGCTTCCGATAAGGTCTTATATTATTACCCTCCGGTGTGGGCTGTTGCCGATACTGCTGCGTGGCGTGCTGCAAATACAGCGACTCGAGCCAAAACAATCATTATCCCGATGCAAGAAAATACGCTGACAACTTCGGGCAAATCTACAACTTATGTTTCGGCTATGTCGGGTGATGTATACGGAGTGTCGGTTGTCCGCAAATTCGATGATCCCGATTCTAAATTCAGTACCAAGAGCAGTACTCGAGATATTGTGTTGGCGAGAGTCGGAGAAAGTTATCTGGTTGCCGCTGAGGCCTATTTTAAAGCCGGAGATTTGACGAATGCTGTAGCACGAATCAATTCTGTAAGGGCGAGAGCCGCCGAGTCGGGATATGATCTGTCTATTTCGAAAGAAGATTTATCGATTGATTTTATTCTGGATGAAAGAGCCCGTGAGCTTGCCGGTGAATATCATCGCTGGATGGATTTGAAACGTACAGGGAAACTGATAGAGTATTGTGTGAAATACAATCCAGATATAGCTAATGCCGACTATTTCAAGGGAACGGACGGACAGAATAAAATATTGCGCCCAATACCGTTGTCTGCAATAAATCTGAATAAAGCGACAGTAACACAAAATCCGGGATATTGAGATCTGGACTTTTATAATCAAAATAAATGAAAACACAGGGGGAGATGGTAATTTCCTCCTGTGTTTTTTTAGTAACAGAAAGTATTTAATGATGTGTTTTTTGTCTATAACAGACTGTGGCTGCTATACTTGAAAAGTCAACAAATAGGTTTAAGACCTTATTTATGCGGGGTGAGTAACAATTTTACACCCCCGAATAGTCAAATTCACCCCTTGACGCAAAACAGACTTGTTTTAATATTGCATATCAAAATCTAATTAAAGAGGTCTGTGACCTTAATTTAACTTTAAACACATCTTTTTTTACCATGCAAAAAACAAGTATGAAAATTTTCTCTATGATGTGTATTATATTCAGCCTGGTTTGTTGGGGGAATGTATATGCACAGCAGAAAAAGGAGATAAAAGGAACTGTTGTCGATGGCGGCGGTGAAGGGTTGATAGGCGTTTCTGTCTCTGTGACCGGAGCTTCTGTCGGAACAGTTACAGATTTGGACGGAAACTTTACACTTTCGGTTCCGGCAAATGCAAAAACATTAGAAGCCAAGTATATCGGGATGAAGACACAAACAGTGCCCATAACCGGCTCAAAAATCACTATCACAATGGAAGATAATTCCTCGGAACTGGATGAGGTAGTAGTGATCGGTTATGGAGCCGTGGCTAAAAAAGACCTGACCGGATCTGTTTCTTCTGTTTCGGCAAAAGATCTGAAAAATGTCCCTGTTGCTTCGGCTGCAGAAGCTATCACCGGTCGTATGGCAGGGGTGAACGTTTCTATGGCTGAGGGTTCTCCCGATGCCGATATTCGCATTCGGGTACGTGGTGGTACATCCATTTCTCAGGATAATTCGCCTTTGTATGTTGTTGATGGAATACAGGTAAACTCTATCTCGGATATTCCCCCTTCGGATATAGCGTCAATCGACATTTTGAAAGATGCTGCAAGTACTGCTATTTATGGAGCTCAGGGGTCTAACGGTGTTGTATTGATTACAACAAAAAGCGGACGTGAAGGGAAAATCTCCGTTTCGTTCAATGCATCATACGGAGCGAAACGTACCGATGATTTTATAAAGGTCTTGAGTCCTTACGAGTATGTCTATTATCAGTATGAATTGGATCAGTCAGAAACATTTCAGAATTATTACGGACGTTTTCAGGATTTGAATATCTATAAATCGGATAAAGGAATTGATTGGCAGGATAAGCTTTTCGGAAATACAGGAACTCAGCAATCTTACAATGCCAGTATTTCCGGAGGAAGTAAGTCTACTGTGTACAGTTTGAGTTTTGCCCGGAACGACGAAGATTATATTATGATCAATTCCGGGTATAAAAGAAATAACATAAACTTAAAGGTAAATACAAAAGTAAGTAATACTGTAAGCTTCGATTTTAATGTACGTCTGGCTGACGAAACTATAAACGGACCGAGTATATCTTCGGGGTCGGGTTCCAATACGAAGTTGCGTAATGCTGTAAAATACGCTCCGACCAGAGGTTTGTCTGCATTCAATTCATCTGTGGATGATGATGACGACCAATCGGGAGCCGAAGCCAGCAGTTTACTGTTGAATCCGATTGAGTCAATTGAAAATGAGTATAAAAAACAAAATAAGTTCACAAATGCTTATACGGCTACACTCGGATGGAATATTCTCAAAGAATTGAAACTGACCAGTATGTTTAATTATACATACCTCAAAAATAAAACAGATAATGTATGGCTGCAAGGTACAGGTGTATCCAAAAATTACGGTAACCAGCCTATTGCACAGATAACTGATCAGTACGGAAAATCATACCGGTTCAGTAATACGTTAGCTTATAACTGGAAGATAAATAAAGAACATAAAATTGATTTTCTTGTAGGTCAGGAGATTTATGAAAGTGTTACAGATCAAAAAATAACTGAAGCTCGCTTCTTTCCTGTCGATTTTTCGGCAAAAGAGGTCTTGGCTCAAATGAACAATGGTAAAGCGGAGCCTATAAGAACATCGATAGGTGAACCGTCTCGTCAGATATCATTCTTTGGGCGTATAAATTATAACTGGAAAGACCGTTATCTATTGACCCTTACAGCACGGGAAGACGGGACAAGTAACTTTGGTCCGGGCAATTTTTGGGGATTTTTTCCCGGTGCAGCTTTGGCATGGAGAACATCAGAAGAAGGATTCATGGAAGGTACTAAAGGTTGGTTAAGTAACCTGAAAGCCAGATTGAGTTACGGTTCTGTAGGGAATGCAAGAGTAGGTTCGTACTGGAGACAAGATTACACATCGTCATCATCGAGTGTGTTTTATTTAAACGAATCGGCTACAAGTATTCTTACGCCATCTAGTACATTGAAAAATAATAAATTGACATGGGAAACAACCGAATCTACAAACTTTGGTATTGACTTCGGCTTTTTCAATAACCGGCTTTCGGGTACAATCGATCTGTATAATAATGTAACAAAAGATTTGATTGTAAGTACACCTATTCCTTCGACTTCCGGTTTTGATAATCAGTACCAAAATGTTGGACAAACTTCTAACCGGGGACTGGAGCTATCTCTTACGGGTTATATAATCGATAATAAAGACTTTACATTGAGCGGAACATTCAATATTGCGTTCAATAAAAATAAGGTTGATAAATACGGAAGAGGTGATGCCAAGTCGAAATTATACGGTTCGGGATGGAATGGGTCTGCAGAGCCTACTTATGATTATCTGATACAGGAAGGTAAATCTTTGGGTCAGATGTATGGATATGTAACGGATGGAATGTATTCGTTTGACGATTTTACATGGGATAATTCGAAGAATGGCTGGGTACTCAATGATGGTGTTGCTGATGACAGCAAGCTGATTGGTGCAGGAAATTACTTTGGTCCGGGAGCTCTTAAACTAAAGAAGATATCGGATGATGGAAGCACGGAGATAACCGAGAATGACAGAAAGGTAATCGGAAACGCTTTACCTATTCATACTGGAGGTTTTGGATTTAACGCTACATATAAAGGGTTTGATGCTGCTATTTTCTTTAACTGGTCATACGGTAATGATATTTACAATGCGAATAAATTAGATAATACGGCTTACCTGCAAACCCGGAAATATCAGAATTTATCAGCCGAAATGAGTTTGGATAAACGTTTTACAACTATTGATCCTTCTACAGGTAATAATATCTATTCGGGGAAAAATGCAAATCCGCAGCTTTTACAAGAACTGAACAAGGGCAAAGCGATGTGGCACCCGATAATGACAACTACGGTTTTCCACTCATGGGCTGTAGAGGATGGTTCTTTCCTGCGTTTGAATAACCTGACAGTCGGTTATACTCTACCCAAAAGTTTAACAAAAAAATGGCTGATAGAATCCTTACGTATTTATGCGACAGGATACAATCTGTATTGCTGGACGAACTATTCGGGCCCTGATCCGGAGGTTAGTACCCGTGGCGGATCTTCAAGCCCTTTCACTCCGGGTGTTGATTATTCCGCCTATCCGAAAGCGAAAACGTTTGTCGGTGGTATAAATGTAACATTCTAAAAGAATATATCTATGAAAAAAATAATATATATAACCATTGCTGCATGTTCGTTTGTATTCTCTTCATGCAATGATTTTCTGGAAACAGAAAGTCCGTCGAAAATGACTGACGAGACTGTTTACTCATCTACCTATTATGCCGAGTCGGCGGTATTAGGTATATACGACCGTATTGCCGATGCTCAGATGTATGCTCAGCGCATTTCTCTTAACTGGTCTACAAATAATGACATAGAATTTGTAGGGGCTGATGAAGCATCTTATAATCAAAATTCAAATAGAGGAGTATCTAATTATTATGCTACTGCCGGGAATTCTGTTTTATTATGGACGAGAATATACCAGATGATAGAAAGAGCCAATCTTGTGATAGTAGGTTTGCAAAACAGTCCGCTGATGTCAGGAACAACTAGTGAGCAGGCTGCCTTCAAATCTTTGTTAGCCGAAGCAAAAGCAATGCGAGCTATGGGTTATTTCGAACTTGTAAAACATTGGGGTGATATTCCCTTCAAAACAGAACCCACAAAAAACGATTTATCGAATGTTTATCTCCCGAAAACAGACAGGGATTCTATTTATGATTTTATTATAGAAGATTTGACCGAGGCTCAGAAGGACTTGCCTTGGGTTGGAAATTCGGCCGGATCGGTTTCGTATTCAAATTCCGAGCGTATAACCAAAGGATTTGTGAAGGGATTGATTGCCCGTGTCGCTTTAGCTAGAGGTGGATACTCTCTTCGCGATAAGGCCGGATATCCGATGGAAAGAGGTGCAAACTGGGAAAAATATTATGAAATAGCAAGAGAACAATGTAAAGAAGTAATGGATCAGGGTATTTATACTCTGAAATCTAATTACGAAACAATATGGACAGACGTTTGTGCTTTAAATCCAGATGGTGTTAATGGCGAAAACCTGTATGAAGTAGCTTTAGGTTTAGGTCAGAGCGGAGAGATTGGTTATAGTATAGGTGTGAGATTTTATACAAATACAAAGTACGGATACGGCAATAATTCAAACGTAGTTAATACAAGCGCATACTATTATTATTCGTTTGACCAGAAAGATACCCGTCGTGATGCCACTATTGCGACTGCATCATACGGTAATTCTTCGGGAGACCTGAAAGAAGTATTTCAGTCTAATCCTCTGTCATACAACTTTGCAAAATGGGATCAACGCTGGATGAGTAAAAATGCAACATGGCTTTCTTATAATAAAGGTGCGAATAATAAGTGGGGATATGGTGTAAACTGGATTGTGATGAGGTATGCAGACATACTTCTTATGTATGCCGAAGCCGAAAATGAACTGAACGGGCCAACTGCTTCTGCTAAAGATGCTTTGAAACAGGTAAGGGCTAGGGCTTTTAACGGTGTTGCCAATTCTACTGCGGAGGTTACAGACTATGTAGATAACCTGACGTCTCAGCAACAATTTTTCAATGCGATTGTAAATGAAAGAGCTTGGGAATTTGGAGGGGAAGCTATTCGTAAATTCGACCTCATCAGATGGAATTTGTTGTCCAAAAAAATACAGGATCAAAGAGATGCTTTTGCAGAAATGATTAATGGCGGAACAGTTAAGATATTTGATAAAAGCTATGACAATCTGCCTCAGGCTATTTATTATCGATATAAAGACGATAAAGAGAATATTGATAAAGCAAATATAAACTACTATAAAGCGAATGCGGAGCTTGATGCCTTGAGTGACGATGAAGTTAAAAAGGCTGGTTATACTAAAGTGAAATGGATGTTCGGTTTCTCGGATGAGAATAAGACAAATTATCTGACAAGAATAAAACTGTTCAGCTCTGGATTGCAAAAAGCGTATAATGGAACTTGCGATGACAGATACCTCTTTCCTATACATACAAGTGTAATCGGAGATTACGGAGGTGTCGTTACTAACTCTTACGGTTATTAATACAGTGGGTTTCATTATCATAATCATTAATAGGTCTAGACCTTAAAATATAAGAATCAAATGATAAATAAATTTCTATATAAAATAGTGGGACTTCTTCTCTTTTGTGGTTCGGTTCTGTCATTTACATCATGTGATGATGTGAATGACTGGGCAACCGACGATAATGAGAATGGAATATTCAGTCCCGTAATATTCGAAACTTCAGATGTTGCTGCAACATCAGTGTCTCTTAAATTTTCGAGTGTACCAAATGCTGGAAAATATATTTTTGAATTTAGTAAAGACAGTTTACAATTTACGTCTATTGATCGAACTGTGGAAATTGATGCTGAAGATCTTGTAAAAGACTCGACTGATACGAAGATCAGGTATATTTTTACAGTTAAGAAACTGGACGCGGAGATTAGATATTCTGTCCGTCTGAAAGTAACGGGTAACAACGGACTACCCGATTCGAAATGGGTTTCGCTGACATTCAAAACTAAAGGAGAGCAAATACTGAATGCTGTTAAAGATATTTCGGAAGACTCTGCTTTGTTGACATGGGATCCCGAAAATGATGTTACACATATTACTTTAACCGAGAGTAACGGCACTGCTCAGAAAATAGACTTGACAACTGAAGAAATATCTCTCGGACAAAAATCTCTTTCGGGGTTGAAAGAAAATACTTCTTATTCGGTTCAGATCTTTAATAACGAAATCAAACGGGGTACGGTTTCCTTTACTACTCAGCCCAAGGTATCGGGAGACGGTGTAAAATATTTCCTTACAGGAGATGAAGATCTGGCTACTTATCTGGATAATATAACCGATGATGCAGTTATTCTGGTATTTCCCGGAGGATCGTCTTATACAATTAATTCAGCAGATGGAAACTGGTCAATTCCTGCTCATATAAAATCATTGACTTTATGGGGATTACCCAGTGGAGACGATAAAGTTCAGTTGAATTTAAAATCAATTAAACTAGACGACTCATCTGTATCGTTCAAGCTATGGGCATACAATCTCAAGATAACGGGTACAGATAATAGTGCAGATTATATATTGAATGATAATCCATCCGGAGCAAGGAGTCTACCCGAATTTAAAATAGATAATTGTACAGTAAATACTTTTAGGGGAATGATGCGTTTGAGAGGTGCTGTAAATATTTCCCGTTTTGAAATTACAAACTCTATTGTTTCTAATATCGGAAGTTATGGTGTGCTTACTGTAGATGCTGCGACTGTATCTGTTGGCAATGTTGTAATCTCCAATAGTACAATTTATAATCTGCTTAGTGCGAATGTTTTGACCTTCAAGTCACAGGCTTCGTCATTAAATATAACAAATTGTACGCTATATGATGCTCCCTCAAAAGGTAAGTATATTGTGAGCTTTGATAAGGCAGCAAGTATTCCTTCGACCTTCAATATAACATCGTGTATATTCGGAGCGTCTGATGCTGCTAATGAGATCAGAGCGACTACACCTAAAATAACAACAACATTTGTAACGGATTCTTACAAAACCAGCGATTTGTCGATTAACACAGGATACCCTTTGACTGGAGTATCCGAATATTCGAAAACGTCGGCCGATTTGTTTGTAGATCCTGCAAATGGAGACTTTACAATAAAAGATACTAATATAGGTAATGGAAATAACCCGGGAGATCCCCGTTGGTGGAACTAACTAAACTTGAAGAGTAGAACCGTTTTGTGCGGTTCTGCTTTTCTTGAAAACGCTTTACTCATGAAAAAGAAAATAGCTCAATTTTTTGTATGTTTATTCTTTATCGCTGGGTCGGTAAATGCAGATAACCTTTATTCAGAATATTATAAAGGATTACCATTCCCGATGCCGGTAATACAACAGCCTGTATTCCCCGATAATAAGCTTTCGCTGCTGGATGTCGGAGGTATACCCGATGGAATGACTCTCAACACAGAGGTGTTTTCCCGGGCGATGGATCAATTGTCGAAACAAGGAGGGGGAACCTTAATTGTTCCGGAAGGAATATGGTACACCGGACCGATTGTATTTAAGTCTAATATCAATATGCATTTGGAAAAAGGGGCTTTAATTCTTTTTTCCGGAAACTTTGATTTATATCCATTGGTTAATACCAGTTTCGAAGGTCTTGAGACACGCAGGTGCCAGTCTCCTATTTCGGGAAATGGTCTCGAGAATATAGCCATTACAGGAGAAGGATCAATTAATGGTTCGGGTGAATTCTGGCGTCCATTGAAAAAAAGCAAAGTTACAAGTGCTCATTGGAAACAGGTTGTAAACTCGGGAGGTGTTGTAAGAAACGGAGATTATTGGTTCCCTTCTGAAAAGTCACTCAGAGGTTTTGAAAAAAGCGATATGAATGTGCCCAAAGGCGAGCTTTCGGATAAAGACTGGAATGATATAAAAGACTTTCTTCGTCCGGTGATGGTTAGCTTCATTTCTTGTAAGAATGTATTTCTTCAAGGTGTTTTATTTGAAAACTCCCCGAGTTGGAATATTCATCCGTTGATGTGCGAGAATGTAATTATAGATCGGGTTTTGGTTCGTAATCCGTCTTATGCACAAAATGGGGATGGGCTGGATTTAGAGTCTTGTAAAAATTCGATCATCGTAAACAGTGTCTTTGATGTCGGTGACGATGCAATCTGTATCAAGTCGGGAAAAGACGAAGACGGCCGATTGAGAGCAATGGCTACAGAGAATGTGATTATTGACAACTGTAAGGTTTTTCAAGGTCATGGCGGATTTGTTGTCGGAAGTGAAATGTCCGGAGGTGTGAAAAATATCTCTGTCAAAAACTGTCAGTTTCTCGGAACAGATGTCGGTTTGAGGTTTAAAAGCCGCAGAGGAAGAGGGGGTGTTGTGGAAAATATACATATAAGTGATATTTTTATGTTTAATATCGCTACGGAATCATTCTTATTTGATCTTTACTATGGCGGTAAATCGGCTTCCGAATCATTGGAGGATGGAGACGAAACACCCGAATCGGATGTTGTTGTTCCTGTTGATGAAACAACTCCCGTATTCAGAAAGATATATGTGAAAAACCTGACATCACGTAATGCACGCCGAGCTATGTTTTTTAATGGTCTGCCTGAGATGAATATTAATGACATACATATTGAAAATGTTACCATATCGGCTCAATATGGAGCTGAATTGGTAGAATCTCAGGATATTACATTCAAGAATGTGAAGATCGTTCCTCAGGAAGGTGCAGCTTTGATTCTCAAAAATGTACAGAATATGAAAGCGGATAATTTTTCGTATCCCGAAAATCTGAAAGATCCGGTAAAGATAAGCGGAGATAAGACAAAAGGCATCCAATTACCCGGTATTTCTAAATAAATAACAGAAAGTATCTGATGTACTATCTTTGGTTTACAACATATTTTGGATGTTATATTTACTAACACACTAAATAGGTCTGAGACCTTAAGAAGACCTTAAATTAAACAATAATATGAAATTACGATTTTTATCAATAGTTTTATTTGTTTTCGGGTTTACGCTTTGCTTACAGGCCGGAGATAAATATTATGTAAAAATGGCTGATTCGGAAATGAAGCGTAATCCGGAATCGTGGATGCTGGATTTTTCTTCTGCTCCAAAGTGGAATTATTGTCATGGACTGATGTTGCAGGCAATACTTCAGACATGGGAGAAAACTCACGATCAACGTTACTTCGACTATGCTTATAGCTATGCAGATCTTATGATCTCGGAGGACGGGCAGATCAAAACCTACAAACTAGCCGAATATAATATCGATAGGGTAAATACCGGAAAAATATTATTCCCGATTTATAAACAAACCGGAGAAGAACGATTTAAAAAGGCGTTAGATCTTTTATGTAGTCAGATGGATACCCATCCCCGTACTGCAGACGGTAGTTTCTGGCATAAAAAAATATATCCGCATCAGGTGTGGCTGGATGGGCTGTATATGGCATGTCCGTTTTTAGCCCAATACGGAGAAACTTTTGATAAGCCGGCATTATATGATGAGGCGGCTCTGCAAATTATAGATGCTCATAAATATTTGATTGATGCCAAAACAGGCTTGTATTATCATGGTTGGGATGAAAGCCGTCAACAGCGTTGGGCTAATCCCGAAACAGGGCTTTCTCCTAATTTTTGGTCTCGCAGCATCGGTTGGTACATGATGTCGATGGTGGATGTTTTGGACTTTCTTCCGGAAAATCATCCTGAAAGACCTGAAATTATAAAAATATTGCAGGATATTAGTGCTGCTGTAGAAAAGTATCGTGATTCTAAAACGGGCATGTGGTATCAGGTGACTGATCAGGGTGCACGTAAAGGCAATTATGTAGAATCGAGCGGATCAGCCATGTTTATTTATACATGGGTCAAAGGTGCACAAAAAGGATACCTTGATAAGAAATACCTGAATAAAGGGAAAAAGGCTTACGATCAGTTTGTGAAACGATTTATAAAGACTGAATCCTATGGAACGATATCTGTCACAGACGGATGCAGTGTAGCAGGTCTTGGCGGTGAGAAAGTGTATCGTGACGGAAGTTTCGAATACTATATTTCTGAACCTGTACGAGATAACGACCCTAAAGCCGTAGGACCTTTCATTATGCTTAGTCTTTTATTGGATAAGTAAGATTCAGACCGTTGTAAGCATAAAATACAGCAGATCTTTAATAGTTGTAAAAAAAAATAAAGTCATGAAAAAAGGATGTTTTTTTATTCTTTGTTGCGTATTGTTGTCTACCCTTTCATTGTGTGCCCAGACACCTGCATTTCCGGGGGCTGAGGGGGCAGGAATGTTCACCACAGGCGGACGAGGTGGGACTGTTTACTATGTGACGTCTCTCGAAGATACGCTTGTTGGTAATAAAAAGCTGAATGAGGGAACATTCCGCTGGTGTCTGAAAAGACCGGGAGCGAAAACAATCCTTTTTAAAGTGGCCGGTATCATACATCTCAAGTCGAGATTGACCATAACAGAGAATACAACGATAGCCGGGCAGACAGCCCCCGGCGACGGAATTTGTATTGCCGACAATAATGTGAAGATATCTGGAGATAATGTGATTATTCGTTTTATGCGATTTCGAATGGGAGACTTAACAGGATTGGAAGATGACGCATTGTCCGGTTATCGGAATAAGAACGTGATTATCGATCATTGTTCTATGAGTTGGAGTACTGATGAATGTGCCTCTTTCTATGATAATGAGAATTTTACTCTGCAATGGAGTATCCTTTCTGAGAGTTTAAGAGCATCGGTACATCGTAAAGGCAATCATGGATATGGAGGTATCTGGGGTGGACAGGGGGCTACATTCCATCACAACCTGCTGGCACACCATGATAGTCGTAACCCTCGCATGTGTGGTTCGAGGTATTCAAATCGTCCGGATCTGGAGTTAGTTGATTTCCGCAATAATGTGATTTATAATTGGGGAAGCAATAGCGGTTATGCCGGAGAAGGTGGACGCTATAATTTTATTAATAACTATTATAAGCCGACAGCCGGATCGGTACATAAAAACCGTATATTTTCACCCAATGCCGATGATGGCTCAAACAAACAACCTCAGGGTGTTTGGGGGGAGTTTTATCTGCATGGAAATGTAATAGCAGGAGATCAGGCAGCGACAAAAGACAATACGCTCGGTTTTCAGCCGAACCCTGCATCAAAGGATAAATCGGAATTATTATCAAAGAAAGAATTTTCGGTTTCTCCTGTGAAAACAGATAAGGCAATCGATGCCTATATCAAAGTTCTGCAAAAAGCCGGAGCTAGTTACGTGAGAGACAATACCGATGCTCGTATTGTAAATGAAACAAGAAACGGGCTTACTCCCGTTAGGGCATCCCACGATAGCAACACCCGTCCGGGGATGATCGATTCTCAATCGGATGTCGGAGGATGGGATGTATATAAGTATGCAAAATCAGAAGTTGTAACTGATTCCGATAATGACGGGATTCCGGATGGGTGGTTAGAAAAGAAATATCCGGGAAAAACAGCAAATGATCTTAATCCGGACGGATATACTTATTTGGAAGTGTACCTGAACAGTTTGGTTGAACATATTATAAAGTAAGGTCGAGCCTTATCAATATATCCTTAAATACCTTTAGTTACTTATTTATCATGAAAAAAACTATTTATTTATTCTTTCTCCTATGTTTTTCTTTGACATTGTTTGCTTCGGAAGATAGCAGAACTATTGTCGTAGATCGTAACGGAACCGGACATTTCCGTAATATACAACAAGCTATAGATTCGGTCAGAGCTTTTGATCCGAAAGGAGAAATAACCATTTTTGTCAAAAAAGGAGTATATAAAGAGAAGCTTATTCTGCATTCGTATCTGACTAATGTAAAGTTGGTAGGAGAGGATAGAGATAAAACAATCATTAACTACGATGACCATGCCAATATAAATAAGATGGGCACTTTCAGAACATATTCCTTTTTATTAAGCGGAAATGATATAACTGTAGAAAATCTTACTATTGAAAATTCTGCGGCTCCAATGGGACAGGCAGTTGCTCTGTTTGTTGAAGGAGACCGTGTCATCTTCAGGAATTGCCGTTTTCTGGGAAATCAGGATACGATTTATGTAGGACGAGAGAATATGCGTCAATATTTTGAGAACTGCTACATCGAAGGTACGACTGATTTTATATTCGGACCCTCGACCTGCTGGTTCGAAAACTGTGTGATTTATTGTAAATCCAACTCATATATAACAGCTGCAAGTACTCCCGAGAATATAAAGTACGGGTATATATTCAATAATTGTAAAATAGAAGTTGCTTCCGAGGTTAAGAATATGTATTTGGGACGTCCATGGAGAGCTTATGCTATGACATTATTTATGAATTGTTATTTGCCGAAAGGCATTAAAGCCGAAGGATGGCATAACTGGAGTAATGCGGAAAACGAGAAGACCGCCCGCTACATGGAATACAATAATACAGGAGAGGGTGCGTCTACATCCGGGCGTGTCAACTGGGTGAAAATTCTGAATAGACAGCAAGCTGCCGAATATACGGTTGAGAATGTATTTAAGGGTTGCGACGGTTGGAATCCTGTAACAAAGAAATGATATCAAAGTGTGTGGATCAACACCCTTAAAATATAAGTAACAGCAAGTATTTAATAATATACTTTTAGTTTATAACAGGCTTTGGTTTTTTTACTTATCAAAGCTATAAATAGGTTTGAGACCTTAATAGTCTATGAGAAAGATATTTTTTAGTATAATATTCTGTTTGAGTATATTGGCAATTCAGGCAAAGATATATGATATAAAAAGCCTGGGAGCCGATACTTCAGGAAAAGTAGCTTGTACAGATCTGATCAAGCAAAGTATAAAGAATGCGTCGGCCGAAGGTGGCGGTACTATTTATTTTCCTGCGGGAACTTATCTTACAGCTGCAATTCATCTTGAAAGTAATATTACACTTGATATAGAATCGGGTGCTGTATTGAAGTTTTCGACAATATTCGAAGATTATCTTCCTTTTGTGAAAGTCCGCTGGGAAGGTGTCTTCATGAATAGCCTTTCTCCCCTTATTTATGCCGATAAGGCCGAGAATATCACTATTAAAGGTCGGGGAGTTATCGACGGACAAGGTCATACATGGTGGAAAGAATCTCGCCGGTTGATAGACGAAATAAGAAAAGACGGAAAAACTTCAGCTACCAATAAACTTCAGCAGATGTGGCTTGATGCGAATAAAGGCATTAAGGTAAGTCCATATTATGAGTCGACACTTGAGCGTAAATTTTTCCGTCCGCCGTTTATTCAGTTTCACGAATCGAAAAATATACTTATTGAAGGAATAACAATCATTAATTCTCCTTTTTGGACAATCAATCCTATCGGTTGTGATGATCTGTTAATACATGGTGTTACGATCAACAACCCGTCTTCGAACCCTAAAGGACATAATACCGATGGCATTAATCCCGAATCATGCAGGAATGTCCGCATTTCTGATTGTTTCCTCAGTGTCGGGGACGACTGTATCACCATTAAATCGGGAAGAGACGAAGACGGACGAAACTATGGACGTCCGTGTGAAAATATAACTATAACCAATTGTATCATGCTGGCAGGACATGGAGGCGTGGTTATCGGAAGTGAAATGTCGGGAGGAGTAAAGAAAGTCACTATCTCCAATTGTGTATTTAACGGAACAGATGCCGGAATACGTCTTAAATCATCAAGGGGAAGAGGTGGTATTGTAGAAGAAATACGTGTTGATAATATTGTCATGAATAATATTCAGCGGAACGCATTTATTTTCGATCTTTTTTATGACAAGGATTCTAAGGAAGAACCCGTATCGGAGCGTACTCCTGTATTCCGCAATATTCATATCAGTAATGTTACAGGTAGTGATGTGAAAAAAATAGGCTATATAACAGGAATCAATGAAATGCCCATATCGGAAATCTCATTTTCGAATATAAATATGGTTGCCGAAAATGGCTTTACCGCTAAAACCGCTAAGAATATTACATTCCATAATATCGACTTTTCAGTAAAAAAAGGGGCTGCTTTGGCTTTTGATGAATGTCAGGATATTATTATTGATAATGTTCACTCAAAAGCACCCTTGGCTAATCAGCCGATCATAGAATTAAATAAGGTGAGCAATGGTTTTATCAATAACTGTATTCAGCTAACTAAAGCCGATATTTTTTGTAAAGAAATAGACAGTGAGATCGTATGGGGAAATAACTTTCTGAATAATGTAAAAACGGTAAAAATTAAGTAATGAAAAGATATTTTTTGCAAATCGGTCTTGTTGCAATAGTTCTCTTAGTGCAGGTCGGAATATTAAATGCGCAGGTGCGTATTCTTACCATAGGAGATTCTACTATGGCGGACTATGATGTGGAAAAGCGAACAGGAGAAAATGAAATGCGAGGGTGGGGGCAGATGTTGTCTCTGTTCTTAACCAATGGCGCAAAATCGGAAAATGCAGCGAAAAACGGACGCAGTTCTAAGTCGTTTTATTACGAATTCTGGTTAGAATTGAGGAATACTTTGAAACCGGGAGATTATGTTTTTATCCAGTTCGGACATAATGATGAAAAGAATCAGGGCTTGGATACCGATCCTGCTGACACTAAGGAACGGGGAACGGCTGCATGGGGGCAGTATCAGGAATATCTTACACGGTATGTAAGCAAATCTCGTGAAAGGGGAGCTATACCTGTTCTGCTGACTCCTATTGTACGTTGTCTGCCCGAAGATAGTGATACGACCAGGCTTTCGGGTACCGGGCTGCATAATCTGAGGGAAATCGCCGGAAACGATTCGACAATGAACTACCCTATGGCTATGCGTGCTCTTGCCCGTAAACTGAATGTCCCTTTGGTGGATATGACCGCATTGACCGAAAAACTGGTATTGGAATACGGGCCTGTAAAAGCACGCCGGATTATTTATGCGAAGAATGACAATACCCACTTAAAAGCAAAAGGTGGAATTTTATTTGCCCGTTTGGCAGTACTAGATCTGTTGAGTAAGAATATTTTATCCGATTATTTGTCTATCCCGGTTGATAGTGTATTATTCAATACTGACCGATTATCCGAATTGGAAAAATCACAGAAGGAGCAAACGAGACATCTTAAAATTCAGGAATATAAGAGCAAAGGGGCAGAAGCGGCTTATCTAACTTATGTTCCGAGTCTGAAATCTCAGAATGGAATTCCTTCATATATTACGGTGATGGAGCAATTGGAAGGTCTGAAATATACAGCCGATAATAAGATAATCATTGACGGGGAAAGATGGCCTGACGGGGACATAGACCAGAATGCAAACCGATATATTCAATTCTCGATTAAGCAGGGTAAGGGTGAGCTTTGTGTTGATTCAATCGGAGTACAGTTGAAAAGTCTGAAAGGCGATGGAATGTATGTTACTGTATTGATAAGTACTGATTTTTCGTTTTCTAAAGCGGAAACTCTGGCTTCTATGGAAAAACTACCGAAAGATAAAATAGCTTATTTTGATCTTAAAACCTGTATTGAACTGAAAGATGACAGAATACTTTATCTGAGAATATACCCTTGGTATAGCAAAGCTGCTTCGGGTAAATATCTGGAAGTAAGCAAGATTTCAGTTAATGGCCTAATTTTAAGATAAGGAGCTTATGAAATCAATAAAGATATCTTTTTTTGTATTGTTGATAGCGGCGGTGCTTACAGCATCTAAAGAAAGACCTGTGCATATATTTATGGCGGGCGATTCTACTATGGCTTTAAAACCTTTAGCAAAGATGGTGTTGGATAGCATTTCTGGAGACAGTATTTCGGAACCTTTTCCCGAAAGGGGATGGGGACAGGTTTTGCCTGATTTCTTTAATGAAAATATTGTCATTGAGGATTATGCGCAGAATGGGCGCAGTTCCAGAACTTTTATAGAGCAAGGATGGTGGCAGAAAATACTGGATGGAGTGCAAGCCGGAGATTATGTGGTGATTCAGTTCGGACATAATGACGAAGCTGCGGACAGACCCGATAGGTATACTCCACCGGAACAATATGTGGCGAATTTAGCCCGCTTTGTAGACGAAGTCAGAGCTAAAGGCGGCAACCCTATTATTTGTACATCTGTAGTGAGAAGGCGTTTTGATAAGAATGGTAATTTTTTAAATTCGCATGGTGTTTATGTTGATCTGGCTCGGAAAGTGGCAAAGGATAAAGGTGTATATATGATAGATATGTATGAGAAAAGCAAAAAATATATTGTGACGATGGGAGAGGAAGAATCCACTTCGTTATTTCTCCATCTAAAAGATGGGGAGAATCGTAACTTTCCGGGAGGAAGAATTGATAATACCCACTTTCGGGATAAAGGAGCCAGAGTTATGGCATCCTTATTTGTTGAGGGATTGAATGAAAATAATATTAGAAGTTTAACCAAAAATTTAAAACAATGAATATTCTGAATTTAGGTGTTGCCGGATTGTTGTTCAGTTTATCGCTGACAGCAGTAAACGGGCAGAACAATATATCGCAGACATGGGTTGCGGATCAGGGGAATGGTACTTATCAAAATCCGATACTGTATGCCGATTATTCCGACCCGGATGTTTGCAGAGTCGGAGATGATTATTACATGACAGCTTCAAGCTTTAACTGTATCCCTGGATTACCGATTCTTCATTCTAAGGATTTAGTTAATTGGACTATCATCAGCTATGCAATTAAAGATGGTCAGCCTCCTGCTTCGGTATTTTCTAAGGTAATGCACGGCGGTGGCGTTTGGGCTCCTGCGATCCGTTATCATAAGGGTGAATTTTATATTTATTACGGCGATCCGGATTATGGTATCTATATGACTAAAACTAAAGATCCGGCAGGAGAATGGGAGCCTTTAGTATTGGTAAAAGAAGGCAAAGGGCTGATAGATTCATGTCCGTTGTTCGATGACACTGGAGATGTGTATCTCGCTCATGCTTATGCCGGAAGCCGTGCCGGAATCAAAAGCCTTTTGGCTGTAACAAAGCTGACACCCGATGGTAAGAAAGCTATTGGAGAATCGAAGATTATTTATGATGGGCATGATTTGGATCCAACTATAGAAGGTCCTAAATTTTATAAACGCAACGGGTATTATTATATATTTGCTCCGGCCGGAGGTGTTGCTACTGGCTGGCAATTGGCAATGAGATCGAAATCTCCTTTTGGTCCTTACGAGCGTAAAGTTGTTATGGCTCAGGGACAGACTCCTGTAAACGGGCCTCACCAAGGAGCATGGGTAGACACTACAACCGGAGAAGATTGGTTTATTCATTTTCAGGATGTTGGTGCATTAGGACGTATTACCCATCTGCAACCAATGAAGTGGGGGAACGACTGGCCTGTGATCGGGGTTGACAAAGATGGTGATGGATGCGGCGATCCGGTTTTAAGCTATAAGAAACCAAATGTAGGAAAAAGTTATCCTGTTGCAACACCTGCCGAAAGCGATGAGTTTTCGACAAATGAATTGGGTTTACAATGGCAATGGCATGCAAACCCTCAGTCGTGGTGGTATTTTACCGACCAGACAAGAGGTGTTTTGAGTTTGTATTCCGTACCGGTAGTCGATGGTTATAAAAGCCTTTGGGATGTACCTAACTTATTGATGCAAAAAACACCTGCTCCCGAATTTACTGCAACAATGAAACTTACACTTTGTCCTGATAACCGCTATTTCGGCGAACGTACAGGATTAGTGGTAATGGGATTGGATTATGGAGTGCTTGCTTTTGAAAATACCGAAAAAGGATTTGTTTTGTCTCAGTCGGAATGTATCAACGCCGAAAAAGGATCAGAGGAAAAGGTGAATGCTTCGGTAACACTAAAGGACTCTACTGTATATTTGAGAGTAAAAGTCTCGAAAGATACATCTTGTGTATTTTCTTATAGTGAGGACGGAAAGAAATTTACCATATTAGGAAATCCCTTTAAAGCGAAAGAAGGTAAATGGATAGGTGCTAAAGTAGGGACATTCTGTACTCGTCCGATTCAGAAAAATGATGGAGGACGTGTTGATATAGACTGGTTCAGATTAAGTAAGTGAGAAGTATTCAATAATGAATAAGTATCTGATGAGAATAGTTTTTGTTATTCTGATGGTTTTCAATTTTATCTTGGTTTCATCGCAAGGAGGAAAGGTGGTAGTGCCTCGTGATACGAGCTTTGCTTTGTATAGCACTTATGTGAAGGAATCAAAGAGAAGACCTTATATAAAAATGGTAAAACCCAATCTTCCGCAGGGGATGCTTGCTTTTGAAAATATCGGGTATTCACATCCATACGAAGGCAGATCGCTCTTGCTGAATGTATACCGTCCCGATAATAAGAATAAATATCCTGCATTGATACTTGTTCACGGAGGAGGATGGAGTTCAGGCAACTTATCTATGGAGGTTCCTATGGCACAGGCTGTTGCTCAGAAAGGGTATGTAACCATTCCTGTTGAATACCGACTATCTCCCGAAGCAGAATATCCGGCAGCTGTTTTCGATCTGAAAACAGCTGTCCGCTGGGTGAAAGCTAATGCTGAGAAGTATGGTATTGACACTACTCATATAGCTATTTCAGGCACATCGGCAGGAGGTCAGCTTGCAGCATTGATCGGTATCACCAACGGGCAAAGCCAATATGAGGATCGATTGGAGTATAGCGAATATTCGAGTACAGTTCAGGCTGTTATTAATATTGACGGTATCACCGATTTTACCGATAAAACGGCATTGGAGAATGTCCGGGAATCTTTGGATAAGGGTAAGATTCCGGCTTCTGTCAAATGGTTCGGTGGCAGTTATGATGAAAAAAAGGACGATTGGATTGCCGCTTCTTCTGTTTTTCATATAACCGGGCAGTCGGCTCCGATTTGTTTTATAAACAGTTCTATCGACCGTTTTCATGACGGGCGGGATCAGACCATCGCGAAATTAAATGGATATAATATATATTCGGAAGTACATACTTTACCCGATACTCTCCATCCTTTTTGGTTGTTCGATCCTTGGTTTGAAACTACTACCGGATATATGACCGCTTTTTTGGATAAGATATTTAAATCCAATTAAGCAAATGAAAGTATTTAAGGTCTCAGACCTTAGTTGTTCTGTAATTTGATGTGGTTCAGTACAGCTTTGATTTCCATATAGGTACATTCTTTGGGCAGAAGTTCTTTAAAGAAAGACAAGGAGTTCTGCTCAGGATGTTTCTCTAAGATGGAAATCATATAACCTAGTTTCGCCTGAGGAACGAGCAGGTCAACAGATATATCTTTAGTCAGGATAAATTCAGCTAAATGATTTTCTATAGTAGTCGTAGATAGACTTCTTTCCGATGCTATTTCTTTAATGCTTTTTCCTCCTTTGAATAATGAGAGTGTTATTCTTTGGCTGTCTCCTTTCTTCGGTTTTGATTTTGTTTCTTCCTTTTCGGCAGACACGGGTGTTGGAGACAATCGCTTTAATATAAGATCATTTGTTAGATTAATATCTCCGTATCCGATGTGTTCCAGTTTTTCAAGCAGTTTGATAAGTGTGCTGTGTATTTCAGATACTTTTTTGACATAAGCTTTTACCTTAGACTTTTTCTGATAAGCCCGAAGATGTTCTTCTATTGGGAGTATAACCTTTATTTGCAGGTCGCGGTGGAAATACAAAATAGCCTTTTGTACCCGTTCTTCAAGTCTGTTTATGTCAGGTGACTGTACCGATAAAATCTGTTGTAATTCTTTTCTGAAATTCGCGGCGATCTTACTTTCATTGGATACCTCTTCGTAAATAGAAGATATGAGGGTAAGTATTTCTTCTTTCTCGGGAATTTTTTTATCTGAAGCAATTTCTCTGAATGTCTGTATGCAACGGATATACGGAGACCATTCGAAATTGCGGAGAAGTTGTTCTGCACAGAAACGGGGCTTTTCTTCTTCCAGAATATTGTGTAGTGTAGAAACCGGCTGTTCTCGTTTCGAAAACTCTATGGCATATGGGTCGGTACTTATACTTTGAGATGTAAGTTGTGAATACAAAATAATGCCATCGAGAGTGGTACAACGGCTCAGAGCGACATATACCTGTCCTGCGGCAAAGGCTTGTCCGGCATCGATAACAACTCTGTCGAAAGTTAATCCCTGGCTTTTGTGAATGGTTATAGCCCATGCCAGACGGATAGGGTACTGAGTGAATGAACCGAGTTCCTCTTCTTCTATCTCACCTGAATCTTCGTTTAGTTTGTATCTTACATTCTTCCATGACTCTTTTTCTACTTCCAGTAACTCGCCGTTCTCGAAACGGACTGTTATAGACTCTTCTTTCAGATTATCTATAATACCAATTTTTCCATTGTAATATCGGCGCGATTCACCCGAATCATTTTTGATGAACATGATTTGCGCTCCCGCCTTCAGGCTTAACTCGTTTTCGGTAGGCAAGGCATTCTCTGAAAAATCTCCTCTGATCTGCCCTCTGAAAGAATATTCCTTTCCCCCAAGCCTGCCTAATTCGGCTCTGTTTATTTGTTCCGCTTTATAATTGTGCGTACAGAGTGTTATATAGCTGTTTTCGGTAGACGGTGTAAATTGAGGATTATAATGGCTGTTCAGAAGTTTCAGGTCTTCCGATGTTGTACGATTATTGCGTATGCGGTTGAGTATTTCTACAAATAACGGATCGTTTTGTCTGTATACTGTTTTGAGTTCGAGGTATAATAACGGATAGTTTGCTAGTACCTGAGCATGAAAGAAAAATGGAGACTGATAAAAGCTGCGGAGCGTCTCCCATTCCGAATTCTGTACAACCGGAGGTAACTGAAACATATCTCCAATAAGCAAAAGCTGTACGCCTCCAAACGGAGCCACATTATTCCTGTACCGGCGAAGCATATAATCAATGGCATCCAGCATATCTGCTCTCAGCATACTTACTTCGTCAATGATCAGTAACTCCAGTTCTCTCAGCATTTCTATCTTGGAGCGACGAAGTTTGAAGTGATAATCGAGTTTCTTTTTGCCTTCAAAGTCCGGCGTAAACGGCTCGAACGGAAGTTGCAGTAAAGAGTGCAGGGTTACACCGCCTGCATTGATCGCAGCTACTCCTGTGGGAGCTGCTACAATGATGTTTTTGTGGCATGTGGCCCTGATATGATGTAGAAATGTTGTTTTTCCGGTACCTGCCTTTCCTGTAAGATATATAGACTGGGATGTATGGCAAACGATATCCGAAGCCAACTTGAATATGTCGTTTACCTCAATACTCATTATTTTATTGCTTATTTTGTATGTTTTTTCAGGTTTATAGTTTAGATAAGAACTTTTGACGGTCTACAATAAAACGAATATGAGTACCTTCGCCAATTGTTCCCTGGCTGTCTGCTGCTTTAACTGTAAATGTTAACTTGCGTTTATCTATTTCGGTCAAAACTGCAGTTGCTTCGATTGTTTCACCCAACCCCGACGGTTTGATGTGAGATACATTGATCAATGAGCCGACTGTAGCGGATTCTTCGGGAAGAAATGCTGAAACAGCTTTCATTGCAGCGTTTTCCATTAAAGCGACCATTGCCGGAGTCGCGAATACGTTCATGTCGCCAGAGCCTAAAGCTAACGCTGTATTGCTGTTATCAACTGTAGTTTTACTTTTAAATTCCAAACCTTCTTTAAGCATAACTTTATTTTAAGATAGTTGTTATTCAACTTTTAACTGATATACAAATAAGTCCGATACTTATATCTCTCAAAAATACTAAATATTCGATGAACCGAGGTCTTGTTTCTGAATAATTGCTGTTCGTAACAATGAATATAAACTGGTAGTGTTTCGGTAATTTACTGTTTTGCTATAGTTTATAATCTTATCTATATTCATTTTATTTATAAATCATTGAAGGGTGTGTAATGGGTTAGTATACAAGGTTTTGATGTTTTTGTGATTTTTTTTTTACTATAAATCTGATTTGTATTGTAAACTAAAGGTCTGAGTGCTTGTTCTCTATCATGATATAGAACGTATAATTCAAATTAGAAGATTGTGTTTTGTTATTATGATTGACTATAACTATTTACTTATGATCGAAAGAGACCAAAGGCTATTATTGAGTTAAAAGAATAAATAAAAATATAAAAAAATAGATTTTAAAGTTGGGAGTGTTTTGATCAACCTTGATAAAATTATACTGATGAGAATGATGCCTTTTGATTATTGGTCAGTCTTTTACAGGAAGAACTTAAGCCCTAAAATTAACCTGTATGAACAAAGATCATTTAAAAGCGAATGAAGTCCCTAATCCGGCAGATGGGGAAGTGGTATCTCAATTAACCGAGGTCGATGACTCGTTTTCTGTATTTCATGAAGATATAGGAAACCATATCACGATAGGAAATGTTGATGAAAATGTGATAATTTTTTTGCTAAGAGGAAGGATCGAGATAAAGAAATCTGATGGTTCTTCTATGTTGCTCATGGGTAACCGTATGTATTGTATCTCCTGTAATCATACCCCATATCATGGAGATGTTTTGCATACAGCTGTTTATATTATTCTCAAAACAGATTCGTTACTTCCTTACATCGATAAGCAGACAATACAGAAAGTGAAAAAATATAAAAGTGAGTCTGGAGATGAGATCGGGGCTTTGGATATTGAGAAAATGTTGAGGTTTTTCTTAGCGAGTATTGTTTTCCTCAAAAATAATGATCTAAAATCGAATGTATTATTTGCTTTAAAACGTCAGGAACTGTTATTCATCAGCCGAAAGCTTTATCCTCAGGAAGAACTTATTCGTTTTATTAAGCCGGCTATAGTCGATGTCAGTGAATTCAGATTGGAGGTTATGTCGAAATATACTAATTCGATAACAGTGAAAGAACTGGCTTCAGAATGTTTCATGATACCCAAAACGTTTACCAAATACTTTAAAGACGAATTTGGAGAAACCCCTCATAAGTGGATTATGGATCGTAAAATCAATAATCTGAATAACTTTTTCTTTTATAAAGGAGCTACTATCGATGATATTTTGAAAGAGTTCGGGTTTGTTTCTCTATCCGAATTGAATAAGTTTTGTGTGAGATATCAGTTGATAAATATTTTATCTGTGACAAGGGGAGTTTTGAAAAATCAGAAAAATTAGAGCTTTTTTAACTAAAAATTCCATATTTCTATACTACAATAACATGTATTCGGACGTTTTTATGTATTCTTTCCCTTTTTTTCCTTTTTTTCTCCCTTTTTTTTCTCTCTAAGATGTCATCACCGATATATCTTTGCATCATCAAAATGAGAACAGAATAAAGCTTTTAAAAGAAATCAATTATTTGTTATATAAAGTTTTAGGAATCAGTTTTACTCTTGATTTATTATTTTTTTAGATTATGATTATTGGATGTTTGTGAAAATAAAAAATGATTATTTGAAGTAATATTTTTGAGAGATTTTTTTAGAGAGTGTTGTAAAAAGTAAAAAAAATTAAATTAAAAAAGTAAATGAAAGTCAATTTTTTAACAGCCATATTGGCAGTTGTTAGTTTGTTTGGTGTAGTAACTGTAGCTAATGCGCAAAGTACTGGAAATGTAACCTTGAACATTAAATTAAATCCTATTCAAACTTTGGTTGTAAACTCAAAACAAACTACAGTAGATTTGAATTATACAACAAAAAATGACTATGCGAATGGTGTAAGCGTAGATCAAGCTGACCACTTAACAGTTTATAGTACCGGTGGTTTTCAGGTGAAGGTAAAAGCTTCAGGATCTCAACTTACAGGTAAAGCGAACAACATTAATGTAAGCGATGTTACATTAACTGCTTCTAACGGAACACAGGCCTTGTCTAACAGTGCATCTTTTAGCTCAGCTCAATTATCAGCTGAAGATAAAGTGATCGTATCGAGCTCAAAAGGTGGTGTTGATAAAACTATCAATGTGAACTATGCTGCAAAAGGAGACAACAATGCATATTTGGATTATTACCAAAATACAGAAAATCCTACTGTGTTCACTACAACATTAACTTATACAATTGTAGCTCAATAATAAGAACGAGAAAACAGCGCATCATATAAACAGGCTTTAGTGCCTGAAAAAGAAGAGTCTTATAGTGAACACTATATACTCTTCTTTGTTTTATAAGAAAAATTGTATGAAAAACAAGATTGTTTTAACAGTTGGGTTGTTGATATTGGCTATTGCCGGATATGCTCAAACCGGTATATCTGTATCTCCTCCGAGACTTTATTTTGAAGCTGATCCGGGACAAACGCAAACGGAGCAGGTTGTAGTGACTAATGTTAGTGCCAAAACTGTATTGGAGCTGGCTGTTACTCTTGCCGACTGGCAATATAATGATCTTGGTGAAAATATGATTTATCAGGCTGATACTCTGGCTAACTCGTGTGCGAGTTGGGTTAACTTGAACGGAAATTCATATTTGTCTTTAAAGCCCGGCGAAAGCAAGGCTATAGATATTAGTATAACAGCTCCGGCCGGATTAACATCTGATGTGCCGGTGCATACAGCGATGCTTTACGTAACGCAGATGAACCCTGTGGATGATGTTGATAAAGATGGGGCGAATATTAAAGTCAGCGTGAGATCCGGAATAAAGTTGTTTCATAGGACAACAACTCCCCGCGAACGAAAAATTGATGTACAGATCCTGTCTTTTGAGAAAAGCGACAATCGTATACTTCTGGTATTCAATAATGAGGGAAACGTATGGACTGATGGGGATATTTCTATCGACCTGTTCAATAAAAGTCTGGGCAAAGAAATTCATCTGGAGAATATGATCTTTTATTCTATGCCGATGGATCATCGGAAGGTATATATAAAAATGCCTGATAAATTAGAGAAAGGGAACTATACTGCAACCGTACTTATCGATTATGGAGATGAGAACAATATTGAAGCTGCTGAATTAGACTTTGTATATGAATAAACTTTTTTTTATATCGGTAATAGTTTGTACCTGCCTTCAATCCATCAAGGCGCAATTATCTTTCTCGACATGGAGCTCTAATTATATGAGCGTCAATTCGTATCAGGGATATACTGCTTCAGATGCGATGGTTACAAGATTTACCTATAGTGGCACAAACTTGAATATTTCGAACTGGAAACTGTCGGTAAGCGTACAGACTCCGATTAAATCAACCGATGGTACAGCCGAATTTCCATCGGATAAGATTGCATTTATTCCGATCAACACGGTAGGGCAAGCACAGCCTAAGGCTATTCCTACTATTTCGGAGATAGGTATGCCTTCTATTGTCCCTCTTAACGGGAGCAGCGAGGTGTATTTGGTTCCCCGTTCCAATGCCCCGTTATATAATGTTTCGGCATACAATTCGTATTACGACCTTCAATTGCATTACAACATTCAGGTACTGCCCGGTGCTTATCTGAAAGATCTGCAAGGCGGATACAATCAAAAGACATACTGGCTTGCTCTTACATTCAGGGCATACGGCAGTAATAATGAGCTTATAGGATCGTATCAGCAAACCTATCAGATAGATGTATTTAAGTTGACGGATAGCCCTATCGAAGAGAATACCTATTCGATCCGTATATCGAGCGAAGCTCAGAAAGGTTTTCTGGAAATGAAATCTCTTGCTGATTATGCAAGCGGAGTAAAGGTTGTATATTCGAGCGGGTTGAATGTGATTACGAATGTACCTTACCAGATATCACTACGGTCGGTATCTCCTCAGTTTGTATCGGATAAAGGGAGTACTTTACCTCTGAATGTAGTGAAGATGCATTTAGTGCCAGTTGGATCTAATTCGGCCTCGGTCAGTACAATTGAACTTTCGAATACATCGCAGATTATAGCGGACGGACCTTCAACCAAAAATGCACAGAGTTATTACGATATCCAATACTGGACATCGCCTGCCGATAATCAGCTGATAGAAGCGGTTATGGCAGAATACAGTACAACTCTGTTGTATGAAATAACTCCGAAGTAAGGGCGGCGTAGATTCCTTTATTGTTATTAAGGTCTCAGATCTTTTGTTGACTTGCAAGTATAAATGCATCAGATTGTTATCGCTTTTAAAAGCATTATTAAATACCTTCTGTTGCTTAATTAGAGATACTCACATCTTTATTCTATGCAGAGAGCATAGCAGATATGATATATAGAATGACTTATAAATGCTGGAGTAAATATTTACTGTTGCTAATTTTGTTTATGACTTCTTTTTCTGTTTTTTCGCAGGAAAATAAAGAAGGAGTAGCAATGGTTGTCCAGAAAAAACTGCAGCCGGCTTCCCGGCAAGGAGTTTTCAGTACAGTTGTTAAATTTAAGAATACGTCCAATAAACCTTTTTCGGGCGTGTTAAATCTCGAAGTTCCGGAATCACTCAGAGCGATAGCCGGAAATTCGGAATCTATCGAATTAAATCCTTCCGATAGTTTGTTTCTTCCCGTCAGACTTATTATACGCAGCGGTGTTGAGGCGGGAGCATCATCCATAAAGTTCAGCTTGAGTGATAAAGACGGTTCTGTTTTAGCCGAACAGGTTTCTTCTTTTGTTGTGGACGAAAAAATACAGTTGAATCTGGTTCTCGGTAATACAAATATACTGGTGGTTGATCCGAACGATTCGGTCAGAGTGAAAGCTATTGTCGGCAATCGCGGTAACAAATCACAGAAAGTAACACTCGTTTTTAGTATTCCCGATCTTACGGGACAAATCAATTTTATAGAGAAAAAAGCAACCATTGCTCCGATGGAACAGCATGTGTTCGAATTCAATTTTATGACATCCAAAAAGTTATTGGAGAAAGACCGCTTTGTGGTTAATGTTGTAGGAATGAGAGGGCGGGATAAAGAAATATTCGGAAACGGCTCGGTTACGATCCAGAATGTATTGTCTTCACGAAAGTTTGAAGATGCGTCTTATGATTTCGGAGCATTTTCCTCAAATCAGAAAAATACCATTACGGCTACGTATCGGAGGTATGGCAATTCGAGTGACGTATTCCAGCTGCAAGGAAAAACCGATTTCAATCTGCCGGCAGGTAGTTTGTCCCTGCAAGGGAATATGTATAGTAACTTATCGCAGGGAAATCAGGTAATTGCCACAAATACAGCATTGACTTATCGATTGAACAGAAATGAATTGACTGTTGGTAATATAAGTGAATCGCTTGACCTGTCGTTATTCGGGAGAGGTGCAAAAATGGTTCTCTCTAATGAAGGTCAGAGCAAACGACTTCAGGTGGGGGTTGTTGACGGAATGTTCAATCTTTTTTCATCCGATCGATTATTTAAACAAGTCGGAAGCTTTTTTGTGACAGGACAATTGGGAGCGGTAAATGCAAAACGGCAGTTTTATGCATCTTATATTTATCAGGACAATACTTTTGACGGTGCTCAATACAATGTGATTGCAACAGAGATGCGCTGGCTTATCAATAATACATGGTATACGCGCTTGAAGGTCTCCGGAGCTACCGGTAATTACGGAAAGCTGGACGAGTTTAAAACTTCAGGAGCTGTTGATTTTCAATATAGCGGACATACCCGTGATTTGGAGTTAAGCGGAGCATATTATTATAGCTCGGCATATTTTCCGGGAACAAGAAGAGGTGTTATTTCTGCCCAACAGTCTGTCACAAAAGGGGTGGGGAAAGGGTTTAGCCTGAGGTCAAATCTGATGTATTCGGATTATTCTCCGAGATATTTTCTGAACACCATCAATAGTACTTACCGTAATGTAAACGGAGAATTAGAACTTCGTCTGCCTGCATTCAAATCCGTTTCGGCAAGTATCGCTTATCAAAATCAGTTTGAGAGATCAAATTCTTATTACTTATATTTTGCCCCAATAGATGCTAAATCGACTGTGAATATGTCTGCCAACCGATTGGTTGAACGTCTGACATGGCTGAGTCCGAATCTGAAACATACACTGACCTCTATATTTGAAAACGGTTTGGTGAAATATCCGCAGCAAGACAGTTATGACTTTCAGATGAAGGCCAGTGCTATTTATTCTTATAAATGGCTTAATGTTACAGCTTCTTATCAGAAAGGCAGTTATTATATCTCGGAATATGCTCTGAACAGTGATAAGGAAAAGGAGTTTAACCGTGTGTTTCTCTCTGCCAATATTTATAAAACATTCAAGGACAATAAATACGAAGTAAGCGGTGGTACTACATACAGCAAAGATCCGCTAATGGGCAAATCTCCTTCGGTATTTATGAATGTAAAATACAATCCGAAAAGGACTTATTCGTTGTTTTTAAACTCTTCGTTGTATCATTATAGTCTTAGTAACCAGTTCAGCTCTAATATATATAATATAGAAGCGGGTGTTTCGGTGCATTTACCCGAATCGAATGTCTCGACCCGCCGGAAAAGTAAAGTATCGGTGTTTGTGTACTATGATAAGAATGCAAACAACATATATGATAAGGGAGATGAACCTGCTTCGGGCTTCGATTTTGTTATCAATAATATTGCGTTCCTTTCGGATGAGAACGGAGAATTTGTCTATTCGCAGGTTCCTTTCGGTGCATATGAGATAAAACCGGTATCAAGGAGAGGGTGGTTTTATAAAGGACAGCCTTTGGTTGTTTCCAAATACAACACCAAAATACAGATTCCTTTGCAGCAGACCGGAACTGTTTCGGGAAAAATTATTTATGATTTCGACAAAAAAACAACAGCCGAAATGATCCTGAAATACAGTAATATAAGATTTCGTATTATCAATGCCGAGAATGAGGTTGTCCAAAGACCGGTAACGAATGACGACGGTGCTTTTCTTGCTTTCTTACCAACGGGTGATTATAAAATAGTTCTCGATCAGAATTCACTCGAACAGAATACTTTTTGCGAACAACCCGAGCAAAGTTTTACTGTTCAGGCAGGAAAGATTTTTGAAATACCTACGTTTCATATAGGAGTAAAACATCGCAGGGTGAATATGAAACGATTCAATGATAGCTCAGAAAGTAATACTGAAAAATAAATTTGTAACATTTATTAGTATTTTGACGTCTTATAAATAGCATATTGTTATTTTTGTGTAATTGAGGGTATAGACCCCTTTGTATTTTTATCTATAGATAAGGAGTTCTTTTAGGGTCACAGACCTTCTTGTTGAAAAAGCGTCCTCTAAATGGCTGGGATAAAGTAACAGGAGGAAATAATTTGTTTCGGTGTCACTTTTGTTACCTTTTCGTGTAACTTGGAATTGTCCCGCATTAAGAGGTGGCTTAAAACTAACAGAGAACCTTTCAAATACAGATTTGCATCATTTATAAGACTTAATTTATGAAGTATTACTTATTTATGGCTTTTATGCTGTTGTTCGGAGCAACAGCTAAGGCTCAGGAATCTCCATTGTGGATGAGATATTGTTCTATATCCCCCGATGGAAATTACATTGCCTTTTCTTACAAAGGTGATATTTATAAGGTTGCCGTCGGTGGTGGGCGTGCATTACAGTTGACAACACATCCTGCACAGGACACTCGTCCGGTGTGGTCGCCTGATGCGAAGAGCATTGCTTTTGCTTCCGATAGGGAAGGGAGTTTCGATGTATTTCTGGTTTCGTCCGAAGGTGGAACACCTACCCGTCTGACTTCAAATTCCGTTGCCGAATATCCTATCGTATTTAAGGATGCAGCACATGTGCTTTATACAGCTAATGTATTACAGGACGATAAAGACAGTCAATTTCCTTCGGGACAATTTCCTCAGATTTATGAAGTAAGTGTAAGTGGCGGAAGACCGCAGATGTTTTCATCTTTGACAATGGAAGAAATCTCCATAGCTCCGGATGGAAAATCGCTTTTGTATCAGGATAAGAAAGGATATGAAGATCCTTTCCGTAAGCGTCATCAATCGTCTATAACCAGAGATATATGGCTGTGTCAGCTCGGAAAAGACCGTGCTTATCAAAAAATAACCACATTCAGAGGCGAAGACCGCAATCCTGTATGGAATGCCAATGGTCAGTCGTTTTATTATTTGAGCGAGCAAAATGGCTCATTTAATGTATATAAACGAGAGCTCTCAATATCTAAAGATACTCAGTTGACATCTTTCAGCAATAACCCTGTCCGTTTTTTGAGTTCGAGTAAACAGGGTTTACTTTGTTTCTCTTACGATGGAGAAATATACACAATGAAAGAGGGTGGACAACCGTCCAAAGTGGATATAAGGATTGTAACGGATAATCAGGAAAATAAGCTGAAATATATCAACTTTTCGAATGGAGCCCAGGAAATGGCTGTTTCTCCCAACGGAAAAGAAGTGGCTTTCATCATACGTGGAGATGTTTTTGTTTCGTCTGTAGAGTATGGAACTACTAAACGAATAACCAGTACGCCCGATCAAGAGCGCAATGTCTCATTTAGCCCGGATGGACGATCTGTGTTGTATGCGACAGAAAGAGGTGGTGTATGGAATATTTACCAGACAACATTGAGCCGTAAGGAAGATGCTTCGTTTGTGTATGCGAAAGAATTTAAAGAAGAACAGTTGACCAAATCGGATAAAGCTTCGTTTCAACCACTATATTCGCCCGATGGAAAAGAAATTGCTTTTCTTGAAAACCGTACAACACTCAAAGTGTTGAATCTAGCCAGCCGTAAAGTGAGGACTGTGTTGGATGGCAAATTCAATTATTCGTATTCCGATGGTGATCAGTGGTATCAATGGTCTCCTGATAGTAAGTGGATCATGACAGAGTATATCGGTATCGGTGGATGGAACAGTATTGATATGGCTTTGGTAAAAGCTGATGGAAGTGGAGAGGTAAAAGACTTGACTGAAAGTGGATATACTGATGCCAACGGACGTTTTGTTCAGGATGGAAAAGCGATGCTTTGGTTTTCTGACAGAGCTGGATACCGCAGTCATGGAAGCTGGGGTGCTTATATGGATGCCTATATCATGTTCTTCGATAATGAGGCTTATGATAAATTCCGGATGGATAAGGAAGAGTTGGCTCAATTAGAAGATCAGGAGAAAAAAGATAAGAAAAAGAAAGATGACGATAAAGCCAAAGCTGATAAGGATAAAAAGGACAAGAAGGACAAGAAGGGTAAAAAAGACGATAAACCCGCAGATGACAAGAAGAGCAAAGATGTAAAACCTTTGACTTTTGACTTCGAAAACAGCAAAGACCGGGTTATCCGTTTGACTCCTAATTCGTCTTCTATTGCAGATGCCTTACTGAATAAAAAAGGTGATAAACTGTATTATCTGTCGAGATTTGAGAAGGATTATGATCTTTGGGTATATGATCTGAAAGACAAGTCGTCTAAGGTTTTACTGAAAGGAGCCGGTGCCGGACGCTTACAGACAGACAGTATTGAGAAGAATATCTTACTGTTGGCAGGAGATAAACTGCAAAAGATAGATATGGAAAAAGGAACTGTTACTCCTATTAAGATCAATGCACAGTTCGAATATCAACCCGAATCCGAAAGAGCTTATATCTTTGAGCACGTTTGGAGACAGATCAAAGACAAATTTTATGTAACTGATCTGCATGGTGTGGATTGGGATACTTACAAGAAGACTTATGAACGATTCTTACCTCACATTTCTAACAATTATGATTTTTCAGAGATGCTGTCCGAAATGTTAGGTGAGTTGAATGGTTCTCATACCGGAGCAAGGTATTATGCACCTGCTGCACCGATGCAGACTGCTTACTTGGGGGCTTACTTTGATACAGCGTATGACGGAGAAGGATTGAAAGTCTCCGAAGTGATCAAGCAAGGACCTTTGACGATTGCTTCATCTAAAATAACCAGTGGGTCTATTATCTTGAAAATAGATAATCAGCCGATAGAAAAAGGTCAGGATTATTTTCCATTGCTTGCAGGTAAGGTTGGTAAAAAAGTCTTGTTGACTTATAAGGTGACTCCATCTGCGAAAGATTCTGAAATATGGGTAAAACCGATATCGGCAGGGGAGCAATCAGACCTATTATACAAACGTTGGGTTGAGCAACGCCGCGAAATTGTTGATAAACTGTCGGGTGGCCGCATCGGATATGTTCATGTGAGAGGAATGAACAGTGACAGTTTCAGGGAAGTGTATTCTGATTTGCTTGGTCGGTACCGTAATAAAGAGGCTGTAGTGATTGATACACGCCACAATGGCGGTGGATGGCTGCATGATGATTTGGTAACATTGTTAAGCGGAAAAGAGTACCAACGATTCGAACCCCGCGGGCAATACATCGGAAGTGATCCTTATAATAAGTGGTTAAAACCATCTGTTGTACTGATGTGTGAGGACAACTACTCCAATGCTCATGGTTTCCCATGGCTATACAAGGAATTGAAAGTCGGAAAGTTGATCGGAGCTCCCGTTCCCGGAACAATGACCGCTGTTTGGTGGGAAAGACAGATCGATCCGAGCTTGGTATTCGGTGTGCCTCAGGTGGCAGTGAAAGATATGAGAGGGAACTATCTCGAAAATCACGAACTAGAGCCGGATATTGAGGTTTATAACGATCCTGCTTCATCATTGCAAGGTCGAGACCTTCAATTGGAAAAAGCAGTAAATGTATTGTTAGGAAAGAACTAATAGAAAACCCGCTCATTGTAATTTCAATGAGCGGGTTTTTTTTATAATATTTACAGTGGCTTACTTTATGTTGATTGCCGTTTCTACAGGCTTCAACCATGGAGAAGTAAAGCGTACTCTTATTTGTCCTTCTGTTCCATTAGCTTGTATATAAGCTAATATATGACCATGGAATACTCGTTGCTTGTTGTCGGTATAGTCGCTCATGTCTTCATTATTACTTGCCTCAAGTCCTAATAACTTTGCAGGACCAGAGATCTGACAGGTAATTTCGTTGTCTGACAGCATTACAGGTATACCATGTTCATCCACAACCTGTACCACTATCTGAGCTAATCCTTTGTCTTTGCTGATTGAGGTTTCGGATTGTTGAATGGTTAGTGCATATGGCTGATTTGATGATTGAATAGCATACCGGGATACTTCCGATCCGTTTTTATCTAAGCCTACAGCTTCAAGCTTTCCCGCTTGATAAGGGATGTCCCAATATATAATGCCTGTATTATCATCATAGTCTTTGGTCTCACCAACGATCTTTCCGTTCAATTCAAGACGGGCTTTAGCTGCATTTGTATAGCACACCACACGGATAGATTGTCCTTCGGAGTAATTCCATATAGGCCAAGCGTCCATTGAAGGGCTCTTTTCTTCATAGCTTCCACCTTCGTTTTCGGCGTCCAGAGCAGACCATACGTCTTTCATCTGGCTTTTGCTTCCGCGTCCGGGTGTAGGATATGTACCAAGATATGCCATAGGCTTGTCTGACCATAAAGACTGACGGAAATATCCTCTGGGTTTAATAAATCCGCCAAAGTCGAGTAATCCCGAGTAGAATCCTCTTGATGGCCATCTACCCGATTCGCCTAAGTAATCGATACCTGTCCAAAGGAATTGTCCGAAGATGTACTCATTGTCTCTTACATATTTCCATGCTCCTAATTCGTGGCGGTTCTCACTGCCGTATATTACCCTGTTTGGATAGGTCTTGTGATCTTCTGCATACTTGCTTTCTGTATAATTGTATCCTGCTATATCAAGAGCCCCCGGATATTCGGTTTCGTTAGACATCGCAACACCTGCAAGTCCGGCTGTTGTAGGACGAGATTTATCGTATTTCTTTACTGCAGCGACCAATCGTTTAGCTATACCGCCCAAACGCATTGCATCAGGAGCATCCTTTTTGTAGCCGCCGTACATTGCCTGAGTAAATCCGCTTTCGGTTTTTCCGTCCAATACAGGATGGGAATACGGATCATTAGGATAATCAACCTCATTACCTATACTCCAAGCGAATACAGAGAGGTGATTGCGGTCTCGCCGAACCATATCTTCAAGGTCTTTTTCACCCCATTCTTCGAAAAAGTCGAATGATCCTTCAAATCCCGGTGTACCCTGATTCCAGCCTTGCAACCATTTGCGTTTTGGAAATTCCCATTCGTCAAAAGCTTCGTTCAGAACAAGTAATCCTAACTCATCACAAAGTTCATATAAGTCAGGAGCCTGAGGATTATGACTTGTACGGATGGCATTCACTCCGATTTCTTTTAATGTCAATAAGCGTCTTTTCCATACATCACGAGGGACTGCCGAACCTAATACTCCTGCATCATGGTGAAGACATACTCCTTTCATTTTCATCCACTCTCCGTTTAAAGCGAATCCTTTATTGGGGTCGAAAGTGAAAGATCTGAATCCGGTTGTTGTTTCTGATGAATCTATCGTTTTGCCGTCTTTTATAACACTAGTCCGCAATTTATATAAACCAGGTGATGACAGGCTCCATAAGTGAGGATTGGATACTTTTAGGTCAACCTGAACAGATGTTGTTTGATTATTAGCTGCTTGTACTTTCTGAGAACTTTTAGCTACTGTTTTTCCATTAGCTGCTATCAGTTCATTGGTAACTGTCAGTTGAGCTGCTTTAGATTCTGTATTATTGATTTCCACTTCTACTGCCAACACGCCTTGTTTAGCCGAGGCTTGTTTAGGGTATGTATAAACACCCCATTGTGCAATATGTGTCGGATTTGAATATACCAGCCATACATTACGGTAAATGCCCGATCCAGTATACCAGCGTGAATCGGCTGATTGGCTGTGATCGACACGAACCGAAACAGAGTTTTTCTCTCCATACTTTATGTAAGGAGTTGCATCGTACATAAATGAAATATAGCCGTTAGGACGTTTGCCCAGCAGGTGCCCGTTTATGTACACTTCACTTCGGTTATATACTCCTTCGAAGTAAAGATATACCTGTTCTCCCTTTTTGTCGGCAGGAATATTTAATGTTTTACGATACCAGCCTATACCTCCGGGCAGATATCCGGTAGCGCTGGCTAGTGTCGGGCTTAATTGACCTTTCACGCTCCAGTCGTGAGGGAGATCGAGTTTCTGCCAGCGAGAGTCGTCGAAGCTTACAGCTTCCGCTCCTTTTGGGTCACTTAGGGTAAATAACCAGTTATCATTGATTTTTTCGGGCTGTCCGAATGATGTTTGCGCCCAAGTAGATAATGGTATTAGAGTAATGATTAATAGTAATAATTGCTTTTTTATCATACTTATCTTAAGATTTAATGAGGAATTCAAAATTATAGATTCCTGTTACAGATATAGTTCACAAATCCATCATAAAGCACCTTTATTTGATCAAAACAGAATCTTATCAGTGTTTTTGATGAATTTACAGGTAATAGAGAATGATTATTTTGAAACATCCCATCGAATATTTTTTGTTAATTAATTGGTTACATGTTCTATAAAAAAGGTAACAAAGGTTACAGCAAAAATGCATATTTTTCGGTGTCTCTTTTCCCTTTTCAATGTTAACCGGAGACTGATCCGAAAGCCTCTTTTCCTATAGATAAAAATCGGGACGCTTACACTGAATATCTTTTGTTCTATACATTTCTTTATTGTAATGTTAGGCAGATGAAGTATATTTGTTGAAACTCTTGGTTTTCCCGTTATGTATAGATTGTTTTTATTGTTGATTTTGATAAGTTTCTCCAAAATTCCGATTTGGGGACAGGCTGTTAATTATCAGAATTTCAATAATATTGTATTAAGCACTGATGCCTCTACTATCAACTGTTTTTCGCAGGATAATCAGGGCATTATCTGGATGGGAACAAACAAGGGATTGTTTAGCTACGACGGGTATTCTCCACAGTCTCATTTTATATACAATGATCGTTCAAATACACAGATTCACTGCATCCTTATATATGATGGTACATATATGTATCTTGGAACAGACAATGGAATACTCCGATTCAATTATAAAACAGACAGGTATGAGCCTATCGATTTAGGAGGATCATTGACGGATGTGAGAGCCATGGTTAAACAGGGTAATACTCTGTGGATAGGGTCTCTTAACGGATTATATAAATACGATATACCGGCGAAACGGCTTATCGAAATACCGACAGGTTCTAAAACAGGATTGCCTCATAAAACCATCTATTCGCTGATCACTTCACGGGATAATACATTGTATGTGGGGACTTATAACGGATTTTGTAAATTGGACTCAGGTTCGGCTTTATTCGAAAAGATAAACCTACCTGCGGATAGAAGACGAAGCAATCAGTTTATCAATTCGTTGTATGAAGATCAGAAACACGATCATGTCTGGATTGGAACCGAAGGTGCATTGTATAAATACAATCCTCAATCTGAAAAAGTGTTTGATATTAATCAGTTTCATGATAATTCGATAAAATCATTGTCGATGGACAATGACGGATTGCTCTTATTGGCCACAGACAATGGATTGTATACTTATGATCAGCAACACGATCGCATTCAGCATTTAGTACATGACTCACGAAACAGTAAATCTTTGAGCAATAATATTATATGGAGTATTTTTGCCGACCGTACCGGAAATATCTGGCTGGGGACTGATTATGGAATATCGCTGGCATATCATAACCGCAATTATCAGACTGTAAGTATCTCTCAGTTGACAGGTATAGGAGAGGGCAACCGCTTTCATTCTATATATAAGGATTCTCGGGGTAATTTTTGGTTCGGCGGAACCAATGGACTGATTTTTAAACCTGAATCGAAAGAAGGAGTAACCGCTTCAGCTATCTGGTATAGAATGGGGGATAGTCAATATCCGATATCTCACAACCGCATACGTGATATTTATGAAGATAAAGATCATAATCTGTGGATAGCGACCGATGGCAGCATCAGCAGGTTCGATTATTCGAAAAGGCAATTTGTCAATTACAGTATTGTGGACAGTACACAAGCTTTTAACTCTAACTGGGCATATTATATTTTTGAAGATGATAAAAAACAACTTTGGATAGCCACCTGCTTGGGAGGGATATTTGTTGTGGATAAAGAAAAACTACTGAGCTCTCAGGGCAATTATGTAGCGGAAAAACATTACTCGGTGCAAAATGGACTGAGCGGCAACTTTGTAAATCAGATTCTCTCCGACCATTACGGAAATGTATGGGTACTGCTTCATAATAATGGAATAAATAAGATAGATGCCCGTTCGGGAGTTGTCTCGAAAATACATTTAGGCGACAAAGATGATAAAGTTGTACCTAACTACCTCATAAAAGATTCTGAAGGATCTATCTGGATAGGATACAGAGGAGGGCTTACCAATATTGATCCTAAAACCAATAATACCCATTCGATAAAATTCGATATATACGGAAATAACGAGATATTGTCTATGACCGAAGTATATAACAATATTTGGGTATCGACCACTGATGGTATCTGGGCAGTTGATAAAAAGTCGTACAGCCTTCAAAAACTGGATATAGCAAATAAGGCATTTACCTGTTCGTTCTTCGATAAGGAAACCAATAAAATATACATGGGTGGAGTAGACGAATATACGATACTTTCACCTGAAATACTTAATAAGAAGGTGAATGATAATCCTATTGTTCTGACTGCAATCTATGTAAACGATAAATTATATAATGCTGCAGACAATCACAATGGAAACAATATCCGTTATATAAATGAAATATATCTGGATTATACCCAAAACAATATCCTGTTCGATTTTTCGGATTTGTCGTTTGCCGAAGGCAGTATCAGTTCTTTCGTATATAAACTGGACGGGGTAGAGGATAAATGGAATATAATCAAACAAAATACAAACCGTATTTCATATACAAACTTAGAATATGGAAGGTACACCCTTCTTGTCAGTAAGTTGGATGCTTACGGTAAGCCTTCGGAAAATATGTTCCGATTCCATATAAACATAACTCCTCCTTGGTATTACACTGTTTGGGCTAAATCGGTGTATATTCTCTTGGTATTGGGTTTTATTATGTGGATTATTAATTTCTTCAGGGTAAGGAACAACCTCAGAATAGAGCGGATTGAAAAAGAGAAAACGGTAGAATTGACTAATCTTAAGATGGACTTTTTTACCAATGTTTCTCATGAGTTTAAAACTCCGTTGAGTTTGATCATTGCTCCTGTGAGTAAACTGCTGCACGAGACAAAAGACAGCCATAAGAAAAAAGAGCTGGAAGTAATCCAGAAAAATGCATTAAAAATAAATTCACTGATAAGGCAGATCATCGATTTCAACCGTTCGGAGAGTACAAGTTCGGGACAGATACTATCGAGGGTCGAAATTGTAGAGTTTGCCCGCAGCTTGTTTTCGGTATATGAAGACGGATATAGAGATAAAGGACTCTCCTTTTTATTCTCATCGAATAAAGAGCGTATTTATATGGATGTGGATGTCCTTAAAATAGAAGCGGTACTCAATAACTTGCTGACAAATGCCTGTAAATACACCGACGAAGGAGTGATTAACCTCTCTCTTATTTATAATGAAGAATCGGGATTTGTAGATCTTGAGGTCAGGGATACCGGTATAGGCATTCCCGAAAATGAAGTTCGTTATGTGTTTGAACGTTTTTATCAGTCGTCTAAAACTGCCGGAGATAAAGAAGGAACAGGTATCGGGTTATATCTGGTGAAATTATATACCGAGCAGCATCACGGATATATTAAGATCCAGTCGGTAGAGAATAAAGGTACATCTGTAACGGTAGGTCTACCCGTTTCCGATTATTCTGCTGCGGATATTGAACAACGTTCCGTAATTTTGGACGATCTGCCATATGTGCTTATTGTCGAAGATAATAACGAGATTGCCAATTTTATATGCCAGACTTTGTCTGATGGTTTTCGGTGCGAAATAGCTCATAACGGAAAGCAAGGACTGGATATGTGTTTAAGAACTAATCCGGCGTTGGTTATTGCAGATGTTATGATGCCTATTATGGATGGTATGGAGATGGTGCGCCATATCAGGAAAAATGTTCCGACATCTACTATCCCGATTATTCTGCTGACGGCGAAAGATGATAAAAGAACCGAATTGGATAGCATTGAACTTGCTGTCGATGCATTCATGCCTAAGCCCTTTGACCCTCAGATGCTTCGCTCTAAAGTAGAACAGCTTCTCAATACATCCAAACGGATGGAATCTAAAATAAGGATGGAGACAATAGCAGCACCTCAAATTATGGAGGTTACATCTCCGGACGAAAAATTTTTATCGGCAATTACTCAGATTGTCGAGGACCGTATAGCTGATCCCGATCTGAATGTTAGTGCGCTTAGTTCTTTGTCTGGAGTAGGTTCGAAACAAATCTATCGAAAAATAAAACTTCTCACAGGACTCTCTCCTGTTGAATATATCCGGTCTATACGCATCAAAAAAGCGGCGATATTGTTAAGTCAGAACAAATTTACGATCTCCGAAGTAATGTATATGGTCGGATTTTCGAATCACTCTTATTTCTCTAAATGTTTTCAGGCTGAATTCGGTAAAACTCCCCGCCAATTTTTAAGCGAAAATAATTAGGTGCTGATTGTCAGTGTTATATCATCTTTTTGCAGATTGGTTAAATCTGCGTAGTGTCCGTTTTGTGTTCTTATACGTCTAGTTTGTGCTGTTTGTTTTTCATGTTGTCCGGTATATTTGTCTTCATCTTGAATTGCAAATTGATTCGATTGTTGAATCAGTAAAACAGTCTGAGACCTTAACCGAAAACCATGAATACAACTTTAAAAAAATCAATCGCAACGTTCTGTTGCCTGCTCTCATTTATGGGAGTCTCGTCTCAAAACGAAAAAAATATCCCTGTTATTGATATAGGTAAAGATGGTGTTATGCGCTGGTCGGACAGTCATAAGGAAGCCTCTTTTTATGGAGTGAATTATACACTTCCGTTTGCGCATGCTTATAGAGCTATGTCTTATCTTGGTCAGGATCGTAAAGAAGCCATCGATAAAGATGTTTATCACTTTGCCCGCTTGGGATTCAATGCTTACCGTATACACGTTTGGGATGTTGAAATCTCCGATGCAAAAGGACAGCTTTTGCCAAATGATCATCTCGATCTGCTGGATTATTTAATAGCTAAACTGAGGGAACGTAATATCAGGGTATTGATCACAACCATGACTAATTTCGGAAATGGTTATCCCGAAAGAAATATCAATACAGGTGCATTTTCTTATCTGTACGACAAATGTAAAATACATAGTACACCCGCAGCTATTGAAGCTCAGAAAAATTATATCGGACAGTTTGTTCAGCATGTCAATCCATATACCAAGAAATCGTATAAAGATGATCCGTATATAATAGGCTTCGAAATTAATAACGAGCCCTGTCATTCCGATACGCCGAAACAAACGGAAGAGTATATTAATTCGATGCTTGAAGCCTTAAAGAAAGCCGGAAATAAAAAACCTGTTTTTTATAATGTGAGCCACAATATGGGTCATGTTGGGGCTTATTTCAATACGGCAATAAAAGGCACAACATATCAGTGGTATCCGATAGGCTTAGTAGCCGGACATACCCGAAAAGGTAATTTTCTCCCTTTTGTAGATAATTATGGTATACCATTTTCTAATACAAAAGGATTTGCCGAGAAAGCCAAAGCTGTTTATGAATACGATCCGGCTGATATTACCTATTCTTATATGTATCCGGCTATGACTCGGAGCTTCAGGTCTCAGGGTTTTCAATGGATTACTCAGTTTGCTTATGATCCGATAGATATGGCATGGGCAAATACCGAGTATCAGACACATTTTCTGAATTTGGCTTATACACCTAATAAAGCCTTGAGTATGAAAATCGCTGCTGAGGTAGCTTATTCTGTTCCAATGAATAAGAAGTATCCTAAATATCCGAATGATACGGTTTTTGATAAATTCAGAGTCAGTTATGCTCAGGATTTGAGTGAATTGAATTCGAATGATAAGTTTTTCTATTCAAATAATACGAATACCAGACCTTTGTCTGTTGATCATTTACAGGAGATAGCCGGATACGGAAATTCACCAGTCGTAAAATATGAAGGAACAGGTGCTTACTTTCTCGATAAACTCGAAGATGGAGTTTGGAGACTCGAAGTAATGCCTGATGCGGTGCAGGTACAAGATCCTTTTGAAAAACCATCATTAAAGAAAGAAGTAGTGACTATTGCATGGAATAACTGGAATATGTCGGTAAACTTACCTTCGCTGGGTGCAGATTATTCAATCAAAGGAATCAATCGGGAAAATAACTTTTCGGCAACAGCCCTTGGCGGTACTTTTACTGTTGCTCCCGGTGTATATCTTTTAACGAAAGCAGGTTATTCTCCCTCTCATAAATGGAATGCCGGCAGTGCTTGGAAAAACTTCCTGTTAGGAGAATATGTCGCACCGGCTGAACGTGCAAAGACTTTTTCGGTTGTACATAATCCTGCTTCAGTAATAGAAAAAGGAAAGTCATCACAAATAGAGGCTCAGATTGTTGGTCCTTCTTTTCCTGATTCGGTCATAATCTATACCGATAAGGTCTCATTCTGGAATGATAAAAATCCTTATGTAAAGATGCAAAGGGTTCACGGATATACCTATGATGCTGTTATTCCGGCTGAAATGATAACCGGCAATATGTTGCGTTATAATATAGTTGTCTGCAAAGACGATAAAAAATATACTTATCCGGCAAATGTAGAGGGGGATCCTTTAGATTGGGATTTTTACAAAAACTCTTATTGGGAGACAAATATTGTATCTGCCGATAGCCCTTTGCAATTAGTGAAAGTAACAGATGGATACAGTGGAATAGAGGTGTATGGAATTCCTGAGACATCTTATATTTCGGCTCAACTGGATAATTCAGATCTTCAAAAGCCCGCTTCACTGCTTTTCACACTGAATAAAAAAGATACTGATGCCTGTTTCTACTGGAAAAAATACATCAAAGATAATGTCTCTACCCGTCCAACGGCTTTGGCTGATGCAAAAGAGCTTTTTGTGAGTGTGAAAAAATCCGATAGAATCAATAACCTGAATGTGGGTTTTATCACTTCCGACGGTTTGTCTTATTCTGCTAATATTTCTCTGTCAGCAGGTGAGCAGGTATACCGGATTCCGTTGAAAGATTTGAAATTAGGAAAGACGGCTATTTTGCCGGCTCCATATCCGACATTTCTCGATAGATATTTCACACCAGATACAGATATTGTGTTTGATGTCCGTAAAATAGAAACTCTGGAGTTGTCAACAGATCAGTCTGTACCTGATGGGGCAGAGCTACAATTAAATAGTATTTGGCTGGAATAAAGGTCTCAGACCTATTTTCGAAATTTAGTATAATATACCTTTAACTTAATATTTTTACATCCATGAAAAAATGTAATAAACCAGTTCGTTCTCTTTTCTTGGTGATGTTATTACTGCTGATATTACCATTGGCGGTACATGCTCAGACCAAAAAAGTATCGGGAATTGTTACTGATGAAACAAATGAGCCCTTGATCGGTGTAACCGTTGTGGTTCCCGAGACTACTGTCGGTGTAACTACCGATATTGACGGGCGTTATACAATAACTCTTCCTGATGGTAAGAATCAGATCCGTTTTTCGTTTCTGGGCTGTGAGACTCAAACCTTAACAGTTACCGGTGCGACTATCAACGTAAAGATGATGCCGCAGTCCAATACACTGACCGATGTTGTAGTAATCGGTTACGGTACAATCCGTAAAAGTGACCTTACAGGTTCGGTAAGTAATGTGAGCAGCAAAGACTTTAATGCTGGAGTAAGTTCTCCCGAACAGCTTATCAATGGCAAGGTTTCAGGAGTACAGATTATGAGCAACAGCGGTTCGCCTACAGCCGGAAGTACAATCCGTATTCGTGGTGGTGCTTCGCTTAATGCCAGTAACGACCCTCTTATTGTATTAGATGGTGTGCCGTTGGAAAGCGGAGGTATCAGCGGTAATACAGGAAACTTCCTTAGTTTGATCAACCCTTCTGATATAGAGAGTATGAGTATCCTTAAAGATGCATCATCTACAGCAATCTATGGCTCGAGAGCTTCAAACGGTGTAATTATCATTACTACCAAAAAAGGAACTAACAGTGGTCTTAAAGTATCTTTTAATACAACATTCTCTACTCAAACCCGTACAAAGATGGCTGATATGCTGAGCCGTAATCAGTTTGTCGATGTTATAAATGCAAACGGAACAGCAGACCAAAAAGCTCTTTTAGGCGATGCATCTACCAATTGGAACGATCAGATATTCCGCACTGTATTTGGTACAGATAATAATGTAAGCATAGCAGGGCGTGTGACTCCTAATATGCCGATACGTGTATCACTCGGATATTACAATCAGAATGGACTTCTGCTTCGCGACAATGCAGAGCGTTATACGAGCAGTGTGTCTCTTTCTCCTTCATTCCTCAACGATTACCTGAAATTCAATTTCAATGTAAAAGGTTCTCTTAATAATAACCAGTTTGCAAATAGTGATGCAATATGGGCTGCATCGACTTTCAATCCTACATTACCGATATACTCTGATGATGCAACTTTTGGCGGATATAACGAAGCTATAGATAATACTAATAATCCGGTGAATGGTGGTGTGCGTAATCCTAAAGGTTTGGTAAAACAATATGATGCCCAAAGTAAAGTGAAACGTGTGATAACAAATGCAGATGTAGATTATAAAATGCATTTTTTACCCGATCTTAAATTTCATACAACTTTAGGTTATGATTATGCAGAAGGTAAGGGTTATGTATATGTACCGGCTGAGGCTGCTCAATATTATACAACATCGGGGCGTAACTATGATTACGGGCCACAGAAGAGCTCTAACCGTTTATTGACATCTTACTTTAATTATAATAAAGTATTTTCTTCGATTAAAAGTAATTTCGATGCAACAGCCGGTTATGACTATCAGTTCTGGAAAACAACTACTCCCTTATATTCAGAATTGAATACTTTGGGAGAAATACAGACAACTATATCAGCAAAAGACGAGCGTCACTCTTTGATTTCGTATTACGGTCGCGTTAATTATTCGTATGATTCGCGTTATATGTTGACTGCTACAGTGCGTCGTGATGGAACTTCTCGTTTTAATAAGGATAACCGTTGGGGTACATTCCCATCCGTAGCTTTAGGCTGGAGGATGACCGAAGAATCTTTCTTGAGAGATAATAAGGTATTGAGTAATCTTAAACTGCGTGCCAGCTATGGTATAACAGGACAGCAAGAAGGAATCGGTAATTACAAATATCTACCGGTATATACTTATAGTCAGGATGGAGCACAAGTGCAGTTTGGCGATCAGTGGTACTATTCATACCGCCCTAAAGCATATGTGTCGGATCTGAAATGGGAAACAACAACTTCGTGGAACTTTGGTTTCGATTTTGGATTTCTCAAAGACCGCATTACCGGTAGTTTTGATTTTTATACCCGTCAGACCAAAGATTTGTTAGCTACAGTACCTGCCGCTGCAGGAACCAACTTCAATAAAAAAATATTAACGAATGTCGGCAATGTAGATAGCCATGGTATAGAATTTTCATTAAATGCGACTCCTATCGAAACAAAAGACCTTACATGGGATGTGAGTTATAATATGACATGGCAGAAAATGAAAGTGAAAAACCTTTCGGTAGTTAAAGGCGGTGCTTCAACCAACACTTTGGTAGGGCCTACAATCGACAGCTACAACTTTCAGGTATTGACAGAAGGATATGAGCCATATATGTTTTATGTATATCATCAGCTGTATGACGACAAAACAGGAAAACCGATAGAAGGTGCTTATGCAGACCTTAATAATGACGGTGTAATCAATTCGAGCGACTTGTACCGTTATCATTCACCTGCCCCCGATTTTATATTCGGTTTGAGTACATCTTTACGCTATAAAAAATGGAATCTGGGAATGAGTTTTCGTGCTAATGTAGGCAACTATGTATATAATGGTATGGCTATGAATAGCGGAGCTTGGAGTACTGTTAGTTACAACTCTTACCAATTGAATAATTTATCGAAAAGCTATTTGTCGACAGGCTTTAATAACCGCCAGTATTTATCGGACTATTATGTAGAGAATGCTTCATTCCTGAAAATGGATAACCTTTCTCTGGGATATAATTTCGGACGCATCACCAACTGGTGTTCTCTTAATGTGAGCGCAATGGTTCAGAATGTATTTTGTATAACCAATTATAGTGGGGTCGATCCTGAAGTACCTAATGGTGTGGATGTTTCATTCTATCCACGTCCACGGACTTATTCGATTAATCTCGGATTTGAGTTTTAAGGTCTTATTAAGAAATAAAAAAATATTACGATGAAAAAATCATTATATATATTGCTGGCGGTATTTATGGGTACATTATATTCTTGTACCGATGACCTGAACCAGAGCCCTCACGAGGAAACTACATCAGAAAGTGTATATACCAGTGCCGCAAATTACAAATCGGTTTTAGCTAAATTATATGCTTCGTTTGTTACTACAGGACAGGAAAAGGGAGGAGGTTCTGGCGAAAGTCTCGATCTCGAAAGTAATACGGGGCAGGATTATATGCGCTGTTATTTCAACTTACAGGAGTGCGCTACAGACGAACTGGCTTCTACCTGGCTCGAAGGAGACAAAGTGTCGGATCTGACATTCTTTACATGGGATGCCAATGATCCCTGGGTTTCGGATATGTATTACCGTATTTATTATACAATCGCTCTTTGTAACGAGTTGCTGCGTAATGCAGGAGACAGTCAGATTTCTAAATTTACAGAAAGCGAACAGGCCGATATTCGCCATTACAGAGCCGAAGCCCGTTTTATCAGGGCATTGGCGTATTATCATGCGATGGACTTATACCGCAACATACCGTTTGTAACGGAAGCCGATGCCGTAGGAAGTTTTACACCTCCTCGTTATACAGCATCTCAGGTATTCGAATATATAGAAAGCGAACTGGAAGACATCGACAATGATCTGTTATCGAGAGACGAATGTGAATACGGACGTGCCCCCAAAGATGCAGCTTATGCCTTATTGGCTCGGCTTTATCTGAATGCCGAAGTATATACCGGAACTGCCCGTTATACCGATTGTATCACTTATTGTAAAAAAGTGATAGCCGATGGATATACATTGGAATCTGATTACAAAAAATTGTTCAATGCGGATAATGATAAACGTACAAATGAAATTATATTTTCATTTCCGGTCGATGCTACACATACCGTATCATGGGGTTCTACAACATATATTATCTGTGGAGCGGTGAGTAATACATCTGATTACCAAAAGGCTGCAGACTACGGTGTGACCAGCGGATGGGGGATGTTCAGAATAAGAGGTGAAGTTCCGGCTTTGTTCTCCGATAAAGACGGCCGTGCCCTTTTCTTCAAAGAAGGACAGACTCAATATCTGGATGTAATCGACAATCAGAGTAATGGATACTTTGTTGAAAAATGGACTAACCTTACTGATGCCGGAGTGGCTGCATCTAATACTGTAGATGGTGGTGTAAATACCGATTTTCCTGTATTCCGTTTGGCTGATGTTTATCTGATGCTTGCCGAATCTGTGATTCGTGGCGGTTCGGGTAGTTCTACAACTGAGGCGTTGGGTTATGTTAATGACTTGCGTAAACGTGCTTTTGGAGATAATTATGCAAGTGAAGGAACAGTTAAGCAATCGGAATTTACAAAAGACTTTATTCTGAATGAACGTGCCCGCGAACTTTATTGGGAAGGTATACGCCGTACCGATCTTATCCGTTATGGTAAGTTTACAACTTCATCTTATATCTGGCAGTGGAAAGGCGGAACAGTAGACGGGATGGCGGTAGATAGTAAATATAATATTTATCCTATTCCTACAACCGATCTTACCGCTAACCCTAATTTGTATAATGAAGATTATTAAGGCCTCAAACCTTTTTCTGTAACTTAATATATTGATTAATAAAATGAAACAAAAATATATGAAAGCACTAAGAGCAATGAAGACTATCTGTGCTATGCTGATGATGGTCTTATTAGCTGCATCTTGCGATAAAGATGGAGATAATATTCTGCTTTCCGGTTTAGAGGGCGGCAAGTTGGTTGCTATGGAAAATGAAGTGAAACTCACTCAGGAGACATCCAAACAGCTGGCTTTGTCTTTGGCTTGGAGCAACAGCACATTGTCGATCAATAATCCGAATATGGATGTCCCCGATATCCTGACTACTTATATACAGGTTTCGACCGAAAGCGATTTCTCTTCGAATGTAGTAGAATCTCTAGAAACAACTACATCAAAGGCTTATACGGGAGCCGAACTGAATACTGTAACTAAAAATCTATCGGTAGAGGGCGGTGTGTCGACTGTTCTTTATTTCAGACTGAAGGGAAGTATCGGTAATAATATAGATCCTGTTTACAGTAATGTAGTGGAAGTAAAAGTAACTTCTTATACCATCGATATGTCGAATGGCTATATTCTGAACAGTAAAATGGAAGAAACCGGAGGTTATTTGTATTCTGCTGCATCAAACGGTGTTTATTCCGGATTTATGGGAGCTACAGCATGGTATAATTACTATTTGAAAGAAGGTGATGGTACTATATGGGGTAATGATGGTGTAGATGGAACTGCTTTTCTTATGTCTTCTGAAAATGATACAGACAAGCGTTGGAATTTCTGGTTCCCCGGAGAAGGTGGTTGTTATTATGTTGAAGTAAATACACCGAAAAAAGTTTGGTCTGCATTACTTATTCCTACTTTGACAGTTAGCGGAGATGTAAATGCCGAGATGGTATTCGACAGAGCTAATCTGAAATGGACTACTACTATCAATGCTGCAACAGCAAAAACATTAAAACTGAAACTGAACGGAACAGGTAAACAATACGATTATTCGACAGGAGACAGTGCTCCGGTTACGACTTCGGTTGCGTTCTCTCAAAGTGGAACATCTTTGGCTTTGTCTGCTCAGGCAGGAGAAATAGCAGTGGCTGTTCCGGCTGCCGGAGAATATGCGTTGACTGTGGATTTAAGTAATCCCAAAGAATGGAAATGTGAAGTTGTTTCGGGATCTTCCGGCCCTGTAGAGGTGAGCAGCTATTTATATTTATCCGGTATAGATGACGGTATTAACGGGGGAAGTTGGACTTTTGATAATTTCCTGAATTTATACAATGAAGATGATCTTGCATATGCCGGTGTTATTAATGTCAACTCTCTTTGGGGATATGGGGTCTATACAGAGAAAGATAATTGGGATAGTGCTTATAAACAGGCTTCGGGAGATGCATTTTCCGGTACTTTAGTATCCGGAGGATCAACCAGCATTCCTGCACCTACAGCTGGCTTATATCTTTTTGATGTATCAATGAAAGCATTGACTTACAAATTATCTGCGGTTGGCAGCAGTATATATGTATCCGGATTGAATGAGTTGTGGGATTTCTCGACAGTTCTTTCCGCAACCTCTAATACCGGAGAATATAGCGGTAATGTAACAATAACGAAAGCTTCGCAGTACGGATTTCAGATACATTTAGATATTTCATGGAATCATTATTTCGGAGGATCTAATGGTAAACTGAGTTATAAGGGAAATAACCTGACTGAAGATAAAACTTTGGCTGCCGGTACTTATAAAATGACGGTGAATCTGATAAAAGGTACATATAGTATCACTAAATGATATGTATATAACCGACTATGTATTGCATAGTCGGTCGATAAATAACTAAAGAACAGAATAATATGAAATTGAAATATATTTTAATAGCTATAACCTCGATGTTATTTTCATTCACCGCATGCAGTGACGATGATAATAACGGAGGAAAAGAGCAGCCTTCATATGATATGACAGGTTTTGCAAAAGGTGCAGATGTGAGTTGGCTGACCGAAATGGAAAAGTCGGGTTTGAAATTTTATAACTCTGCAGGACGTGAAACCGAATGTATGACCTTGCTTCGCGATTTGGGAGTGAACTCTATCAGGCTTCGTGTGTGGGTTAATCCTACTGATGGTTGGTGCAACAAGAGCGATATGCTGGTGAAAGCCTGGCGGGCAAATGCTTTGGGCATGCGTGTTATGGTCGATTTTCATTATAGCGATACTTGGGCTGATCCCGGAAAACAAACAAAGCCTGCAGCTTGGCAGAATCTTTCTTTTGATGAACTGAAAACTGCAGTTGCTTCTCATACAACAGAAGTATTACAAGCTCTAAAGGATCTGAGTATTACACCAGAATGGGTTCAGGTCGGAAACGAAACAGGTAATGGTATGCTGTGGGAAGACGGTAAAGCTACCGATAATATGGCTCAATATGCCCAGTTGACCAATGCAGGATATGATGCTGTTAAGGGAGTTTTTCCGGATGCTAAAGTGATCGTACACCTGCAAAGTGGGGATGATAACGAAATGTTTCGTTGGTTATTTGATGGCTTAAAAGCAAACGGAGGTAAATGGGATGTGATAGGGATGTCTCTTTATCCGCAGGCCGATACATGGAAGGAGATGAACACTGCATGTCTTGCCAATATAAACGATATGATAAGCCGTTATGGATCGGATATTATGCTTTGCGAAGTGGGTATGCCTTGGGATGGGGCAGAGGATTGCAAAGAATTTCTCACAGATCTTGTGGCTAAAATAAAAGCTGTGGCTAACGATAAATGTTTAGGCATATTTTATTGGGAACCTCAGGCTTATAACGGTTGGAACGCTTATACTTTGGGGGCATTTGATAATACAGGAAAACCTACGGTTGCCCTTGATGCATTTAAGTAACGGAAAGTATTTAATGTCGCATTTTAAAGTTATAACTATCAATGGCTGTTATACTTGGATGGGCAAATAAATAGGTCTGTGACTTAAAGAATAGATTTTGAAAATATTATCTATAAGACGAAAGTCTTTGAATGATTGAAATAAATGTAGGGGCGAATAATCTTTCGACCCTACGGAATCCGTTAAATATTATTTCAAGAGAAGAAAAGAAGAATTCTAAAAATAGTGTCAATTTTGTAACCTTTGTCACTTTTTGGTTGTGTAAGATTCCGAATAAGAGGAGTTTTGCTGTTTTGAAAAAGTGACAAAGTTGATATGGTTGTCACTTTCTATGTAGAAATATGTAACTTTATAGAAACGAAAACTGGTAAATTATGATTAAATATTTCACGTCTATTTGTTTGGTTTTATTCTTTTGCAGCAATATTAATTCTCAATCGGTGAGAAGTGAATTTTTGCTAGAAAAAGGGTGGAAGTTCAGCAAAGGCGATTTTGATAATGCAAGTCAGGTAGGATTCGATGACAAGGCTTGGGAGTCTGTAACGATACCTCACGATTGGGCAATATTCGGTCCTTTCGATCGGAAACACGATCTTCAGGAAGTTGCTGTTACGCAAAACGGAGAAACCGTTGCTTCTGTAAAGACAGGGCGGTCAGGCGGTCTTCCCTATGTAGGTATCGGGTGGTACAGGCGCTCATTTGATGTGGATAATTTCAAGAAAGATGATAAACGTGTAACTCTTTTGTTTGATGGAGCAATGAGTGAAGCCCGTGTATATGTAAACGGAAAAGAGGCTATCTTCTGGCCTTTTGGGTATAACTCTTTTCATTGTGATGTTACAGACCTGCTCAATGCCGACGGTAAGAACAATATTGTGGCTGTTCGATTGGAGAACAAACCACAATCGTCACGTTGGTATCCGGGAGCAGGATTATATCGTAATGTTCATGTCGTAGTGACCAATAAGGTGCATGTACCGGTGTGGGGTACATATATAACTACACCCTATGTTTCGAAAGAATATGCATCTGTTAAGTTGAAAACAGAAATCGAGAACAGCGAAAATGAGGATGTACGTATCTTGACCGAAATAAAAGATGCAACCGGTAAAGTCGTTTCAGCGAAAGATAATACATTGAAGATAAATCATGGGAAACCTTTCGAGCAAAATCTGATTGTCGATAATCCTCATTTATGGTCACCCGAAAGTCCTTATTTATATCATGCTGTATCGAAAGTTTATGTAGGAGATAAGCAGGTTGATGAATATACAACCCGATTCGGGATACGTGATATCAAAGTTATAGCTGATAAGGGGTTCTTCCTGAACGGCGAACGCCGAAAATTTCAGGGCGTTTGTAATCATCACGATTTAGGTCCTCTTGGTGCAGCTATCAATGTTGCCGCATTACGCCGTCAATTGACTATGCTTAAAGATATGGGGTGCGATGCCATCCGTACGGCTCATAATATGCCTGCACCCGAATTAGTCGCTCTTTGCGATGAAATGGGATTCATGATGATGGTGGAACCGTTTGACGAATGGGATATTGCTAAATGTAAAAACGGATATCACAGATTCTTCAATGAATGGGCTGAAAAAGATATGGTAAATATGCTGCGCAACTACCGTAACAATGCAAGTGTAGTAATGTGGAGTATCGGTAACGAAGTGCCTACTCAATGTAGTGCCGAAGGGTATAAGGTTGCTTCGTTTTTACAAGATATTTGTCATCGCGAAGATCCGACACGTCCAGTTACTTGTGGTATGGATCAGGTTACTTGTATATTGAGTAATGGATTCGGGGCGATGATTGATGTGCCCGGACTGAACTATCGTGCACATCGCTATGTCGAGTCTTATGCAAAACTGCCACAGAATTTGGTGTTAGGATCAGAGACCGCATCTACAGTCAGTTCTCGAGGAGTATATAAATTTCCGGTAGAGAAAAAAGCAGATGCTTTGTATGATGATCATCAATCTTCGTCTTATGATTTTGAGTATTGTAATTGGTCTAATCTGCCCGATGATGATTTTGCATTGGCAGATGATTATGAGTGGACAATGGGGCAATTCGTTTGGACGGGATTCGATTACTTAGGAGAGCCCTCACCGTATGATACAGATGCATGGCCCAGCCATAGTTCGCTGTTTGGTATTATTGATCTGGCAAGTATTCCTAAAGACCGTTATTACTTGTACAGAAGTGTGTGGAATAAAACTGATAATACATTGCACATCTTACCTCATTGGAATTGGAAAGGTCGCGAAGGACAAAAAACTCCGGTATTCGCATATACTAATTATCCGAGTGCCGAATTGTTCATCAACGGAAAGAGTTATGGACGTCAGGAGAAAAATAATACAACCCTTCAAAACCGTTATCGTTTGATGTGGATGGATGCTATATACGAACCGGGCGAAGTAAAGGTGGTAGCTTATGACAGTAAAGGGAATATTGCCGAAACGAAAATCGTTCGTACTGCCGGAGCTCCCCATCATATCGAATTGGTGGTTGATCGTGACAGTATTTCTGCCGATGGAAAGGATCTGGCTTATATTACAGTACGCGTTGTTGATAAAGACGGAAACCTTTGTCCGGATGATAGCCGTTTAATTGAATTCACTGTAAAAGGAGCAGGTAGATACAGGGCTTCAGCCAATGGAGATGCTACTAGTTTGGATTTATTTCATCTGCCCAAGATGCATGCATTCAGCGGACAACTTACTGCAATTGTTCAGGCTGGAGAGTATGCAGGCACAGCTGTTTTTGAGGCTAAGGCTAAAGGTTTGAAAAGCGCAATCCTCAATATTGAAGTGAAAAATAAGTAACTGAAAGTATTCTATGACGTGTTTTACTGTGATAACAAGTTCTTGCTGTTGTACTTGTAAAGTCGATAAATAGGTCTGAGATCTTAAAATAAATAAGAATACTTAGGAATAACCCGGTTTAATATTAAACCGGGTTTGTTATTATATAGGCTCTTTGTATTTTTGTTGTAACTAAAATAATCGATTATGAGATTCTCAGGTCTTTTGACTAAAATGGAAACCCAATACGGTACGCCTATTCAATACTATTTGCATTTGGGTGAAGATGTGATTGATATGAATCAATTGCTGGGGAATAAAATAAGGGTGAAGTTCGACTATTGTCAATGTATTGAGTGCGGAAAAAAGAAAGAGATTTTTGCAATGGGATTTTGCAAAAACTGCTACTTTACATCCCCTCATGCCGGAGGATGGATCGTCAGACCCGAATTATCCACAGCTCATTTAGGGAAAGCAGACCGTGATCTGGAAGTTGAAGCTTTGGCGCAATTGCAACCTCATATCGTATATCTGGCTAATTCGGGAGGTCTCAAAGTGGGAGTTACACGATTATCCCAGCTGCCTACCCGTTGGATAGATCAGGGAGCCGAATATACTATTCGATTGGCAGAGACTGAAAACCGATATCAGGCAGGACTCATAGAAGTTGCCCTGAAACAACATATGGCTGATAAAACCAACTATCGGAAAATGCTGAAGGAGAATGTTCCTTATTCTGATCTGGTGGAAAAGAAAGATGAAATGTTGAGTTTCGTACCACAAGACTTGTCCTGCTATATTGAACAAGACAATCAAGTGTTGCATCTCGAATATCCTATCCGGGAATATCCATCGAAAGTGAATTCTGTTACCCTTAAAAAAGTTCCTGAATTTGAAGGAACTCTTATCGGTATAAAAGGTCAGTATCTGATGTTCGACAATAATTTTGTGTTTAATATAAGAGGACATGAAGGGTTTGTTGTTGACCTCATGGTTTGATGTTTCAACACCAGAGAGCAGAGTCAAACTCGTGTTTTGTGCTTGTTATCTGTTTCTTTATCAATTCGTCACCGTTTCGTTATAATGTATTTATTCTTTTGTGATACAAACTTGTGTGTTGTATTAGAATAGATATGATTAATAACAGAGATTTAAGCTGGTTGAATTTTAATAACCGGGTGTTGCAAGAGGCTCAGGACAAAACAGTTCCTCTATTACAGCGATTACGTTTTTTAGGTATATTCTCGAATAATCTGGATGAATTTATAAAAGTCCGGGTTGCTAATGTTATAAGGTTAAGCCAGATTAAAGGAAAGAAAGTTCCTTTGTTTTCGGGAAACTATACTCCCCGTGATTTGCTCATCAAAATAAAATCGAAGATAGCCGAATCGCAATTGAAGTTCGACAAAATATATAATGAGATTATATTAGAGATGGAGGAGCATGGTATATATATGCTCAATGAAAAACAATTAACTAAAAAACAAGAGGCTTATTGCCGCGATTATTTTTCACGGATAATAAGTCCTCGGCTTGTACCTCTTATTATCAGAAAAAGAACAGCCATCCCGTTTCTTACCGACAGCAATATATACCATGCTGTAAAGATGCAGAATAAGAATAAAGAAGATACTAAGTATGCTATAATTCAGATTCCTGTAAGTAACAATTGCCCCAGATTCATAGAACTTCCGTCTGAGAAAGGGCTCAATGATATTATCTTTTTGGATGATATCATACGGTTGTGTCTTGATCATATCTTCTTTATGTTTAATTATACTGAGATTTCGGCATATACTTTCAAGCTGACAAGAGATGCCCTGCTCACTGTTGATGATGATGTATCGAAAAGTCTGATAGAGAAAATGGAAGATGGGCTCGAAAACAGAATGCACGGACAGCCTGTACGACTGATTTATGATAAAGAAATGCCGGAAGATCTGTTGGGGATTATTATTTCAAAACTGAAGCTGAAAGATGATGACAGCTGTGAGGCGGGAGAGCGGTATCATTTGAAAAAGGATCTGATGAAATTTCCGAAAATAAGACCGGATCTCGAGTATATTAATCCAACACCGCTCATACATAATGGCATTAAGCCCAGTTCGAGTATCTTGACTGTTGTAAAGAAAAAAGATATTCTTCTTAATTATCCTTACCATACATTTAATCATTTTATTGATTTCCTGAGAGAGGCTGCGATCGACCCCAAAGTCGAAAGTATATCGATAACCCTGTACCGGACTGCCGAACATTCGAAAGTGATCAATGCGCTGGTGAATGCCGCGAAAAACGGAAAAAGGGTGACTGCAGTTCTTGAGCTTTTTGCTAGATTTGATGAAGAACAAAATGTTGAGAATACCGAATTACTACAAAAAGCCGGAGTTAAAGTTATACACGGAGCAGACGGGTTGAAAGTACATAGTAAACTGGTGTTGGTTGAGAGAGCCGAAAGAAAGGAAGTAAAGGGATATGTCTATGTCGGAACCGGTAATTTCAATGAATCGACAGCATTGGTCTATGGCGATTTTGGTTTGTTTACAGCCGAAAAAGCGATTGTTGCCGATACCAGACGGGTTTTCGATTTCTTGGAAAATACACATAAACATTTTCAATGCGATCGATTGATGGTTTCCCCCTATTATATGAGAAGGCAGTTTGAGCAACTGATCGAAAATGAGATCAAGAATGCGAAGAAAGGAATCAATGCATATATTTATGCCAAATTTAACAGCCTGACTGACGAAAATATCATAAAGCTGCTTTATAAAGCTGCGGATGAAGGAGTGAAGATAAGGCTTATCATAAGAGGTGCGTGTTGCATAAAAACAAAGAGTGAAAACATAAAGGCAATCAGTATTGTGGACAAGTATCTCGAACATGCCCGCTTGGTTATATTCGGAAATGGAGGAAAAGAAGAAGTCTTTATTCTGAGTGCAGACTGGATGACGCGTAATCTCGACCGGAGAGTCGAAGTCGGTATTCCTGTTCTGGATGTCAAAGTGAAGGAGACATTGAAATCCTTCTTTGATATTCAGTGGTCGGACAATGTAAAGTCACGTGACTTAAACTCGCCTGATCAGAATTCCTATATAGAAAGAATCGGTGATCAAAAAAACAGATCGCAGATTATGTTGTATGATTTTTATAAAAAAATGTATGAAGACAGAGACACTGGCTGCTATTGATATCGGCTCCAATGCAATCAGGCTATTGATTAGCAGTGTTGATAATAACGGAGGCGTTTCGGATTTTAAAAAAGCAGCGTTCCTGCGTGTTCCCATCCGGTTAGGCGAGGATGTTTTTACAAAAGGAGTGATTAGTGAAGAAAAACGGCAATTGCTGGTAGATGCTTTAACCGGATTTTCATATATAATCAGGGCTTATAAAGTATCCCGATACAGAGCTTGTGCGACAAGTGCTATGAGGGATGCCGCAAATGGCTCCGAAATTGTAGATTACATAAAATCGCATTGTAATATAGATGTTGAAATTATAAGCGGACAGGAGGAAGGTGATATTATATTTGAAGCCGGAGGACTGGATAAGGTGATGGATCGTGACCGCAATTACCTGTATGTAGATGTGGGAGGGGGCAGTACCGAAATTATTTTATATAGTAATTATCAGAAGTTGTTTTCCGAATCGTTTCAGTTGGGAACGGTAAGGATGCTTACGGATACTGTAGAGAAAAAGGAAAAAGGAAGATTTAAATCGAGGTTGCAAGAGATTTACGATCAGTATTATCCGTTGAGTATAATTGCTTCGGGAGGAAATATCAATAAGGTTCATAAAATATTGGGTAAACGGGATGGTGAATATATTGGGGCTACCGAACTGAAAATATTATATGACGCGATGAAAGAAATGAGCTATGAAGAACGGATTCTTAATTATAAACTAAAATCATACAGGGCGGATGTAATCGTTCCGGCTATGAAAATATTTTCAACAATATGCAAGTCCTGTAAAATCAATGAGATATATGCGCCTAAGGTAGGGCTGGTCGATGGCATAATCCATCATATCTATTATAATAGATAGCCGAAATATTTTGAATTTTATTTTTTTATTCCGGAAATATTCTCATATTTGTATTGTCTAACAATTTTGTTAATCAAATTAGATAATAGCCGAAGCAAATATGTCGATAAAAGAAACAGATAGCGAAAAACTTATCTTAGAAGCAGCCGAAGCCGAATTTATCGAAAAAGGCTACGGTAAATCCCGTACTACCGAGATTGCAAAGAGGGCAGGTGTAAACCATGCTATGCTGCATTATTATTTTCGGACTAAGGAAAATTTGTTTGAAGTTGTGTTTAAGAAAAAGGCTAAGCTGATGTCTGAAGTATTACTTTTTTCTTTTACGATGGATCTTCCATTTCTCGAAAAGATTAAAAAGGGGATTGAGGATCACTTCGATTTATTGGCAAAGAATCCAGGACTCCCTAATTTTATTTTTAATGAAATAGCCCATGATGACAGGCTGAGAACATTATTTGTGAATGTTATCAAAGAAAAGGCAAAAGCCATTCGTGATAGCCTGAAGCAGGAAATTGACAATGAGGTGGAGAAAGGCACAATCCGTTATATCGATGCTTACGATTTGCTTTTTAGCATTGTCTCTCTTAATATTTTTGTTTTTATCGGAAAGCCGTTGGTACTAGGGATATTAGAGTTGGATGAAGATCAGTTCTTGCGTTTTTTGGAACACCGTAAGCAGGTAAATGTTGAAATAATTTTGAACAGGTTGCAGTTGTAATTTTTTTATCTTTTTATTAACAAAATTGTTAATCATATTTGTTTGTCCGGGGTGTCAACAAAAAGGTTTTGAGAGCTTAAATAAAAGAATTAAATAACAATAGATTATGAAGTGTCGAGTGTTGATATTGCTTTCTTTGGCTGTTATATCCTGCTCGGGATATGCACAATTGAGCATCGAAGAATGTTATAAAAAAGCAGAAGCAAACTATCCGCTTATTAAGCAATATGGTTTGATAGAGAAGGCGAAGGACTATAATTTGTCTAATGTCGAAAAAGGTTATTTGCCTCAGGTTCAGTTGTCGGAAAAGGGGACTTATCAGTCCGGAGTGACAAAGATTCCCGTAGATATTCCCGGCATCAAAGGAATGAAGAAAGACCAGTATAGTGCAACACTGGATGTAAACCAGAGTATCTGGGACGGAGGAGCTATCAAAGCCCAGAAAGAAAGCATCAGAAGCCAGTCCGAAATAGATAAAAAAAGCCTGGAGGTTACGATGTATTCTATACGTGACAGGGTTAATCAGCTGTTTCTCGGAATACTTCTGCAGAATGAAATGCTCCGTCAAAATGGACTTTATGACGCTGAGTTGCAACGAAACTATAATCAGGTTTCTGCTTATATGCAAAATGGCATAGCCAATCAGGCCGATTTAGATGCAATTGAGGTAGAGCAGATAAAAAACAGGCAGAACAGAACCTCATTGTATCACAGTAAAAAGGCTTATTGCGAGATGCTTTCTGTTCTGACTGGGGAGGAGATAGGAGAAAATACTCAACTGATCAGACCGAATCCAGATCAGTTATACTCTTCCGGAAGTCAACGTCCCGAACTGGCAATGTATGAAGCCCAATATCATAATCTGGATGCTCAGAAAAAAGAAATCAACTCATCTTTGATGCCAAAATTCAATGCTTTTGCAACCGGAGGATACGGGCGTCCGGGGCTAAATATGCTTGAAAGTAAATTTTCTGCTTATTACATAGGTGGTATTTCTTTAAGCTGGAATCTAAGCAGCTTTTATACAAGGAAAAATAAACTGAGCAATATCGAAGTGAATAGGGGCATGATAGATTCTCAACGAGAGACTTTCCTGTTTAATAATCGACTTGACCGGGCTCAAAATGATAATGAAGTTTTAAAGATCAGAGAACTCTTAAATTCTGATGATAAGATAATCTCTTTAAGAGGATCGGTTAAAAAATCGGCAGAAGCTAAAGTTGCTAACGGAACACTCTCCGTATTGGAACTGATGAAAGAAGTCAATGCCGAACAACAATCTATTCAGGATAAAATTGTCCACGAAATAGAATTAATACAAGCCATATATAATCTGAAATATATAACCAACAATTAAGTAATAACAATATGAAAGTACTTAAATATCTGACTGCACTTTTTATAGCATTCAATTTGTATGCCTGCGGAAACAAGGGCTTAGAATACGATGCATCCGGTATCTTCGAGACCACGGAAGTGATAGTGTCTTCGCAAGGGAATGGAGAGATAAAACAATTCGATATTACCGAAGGTGATGTGCTGGAGCCTAATCAGCAGGTTGGGCTGATAGATACACTTCAGCTTTTTCTGAAAAAGAATCAACTGGAAGCAAGTATCGGAAGTGTAAAAAACAAAAAGACAACTCCTGCGACTCAGATCGCGGCTTTACAGCAGCAGATCGAGACTCAGAAAAGAGAGCAAAAACGTTATCAGAACCTAATTTCACTCAATGCCGCTAATCAAAAGCAGCTGGATGATATAAACGCCCAGATCAAATTGCTGGAGAAACAGCTGGCTGCTCAATATGAAACAATTAATAATACAAACAGCAGTCTCACTGATGAGGGTGTATCGCTTGAAGCTCAGATTGCTCAGCTGAAAGATCAAATTGCAAAATCGGTTATAACAAGCCCGATCAAAGGAACGGTACTGGCTAAGTATGCCGAGCAGGGAGAACTGGCGAAACAGGGCAAAGCTTTATTCAAAATAGCTGATATTGAAACAATGTATCTTAGAGCATATATAACCGCCAGTCAGCTTACGACAGCAAAAATAGGACAGAATGTAAAAGTATATTCGGATCTGGGAGAATCGGACAGGAAAGAATACGCAGGAAAGATTACATGGATATCAGACAAAGCGGAATTTACACCCAAAACCATACAGACCAGAGACGAGCGTGCGAACCTTGTGTATGCCATAAAGATAGAAGTTAAAAATGACGGCTATATCAAAAAAGGGATGTACGGAGAAGTTAAGTTAACAGATCAATAAACCGATGGTTACAGTAGAGAATATCTGTAAAAAGTATGGGCAGGTTTCGGCTTTGAGCAATATCAGCTTTGAGACGAGAGCCGGTGAAATATTCGGAATAATAGGACCCGATGGGGCAGGGAAGACTACTCTATTCCGTATACTTACCACATTATTGCTGGCCGATAGCGGCAATGCTGTAGTCGATGGCTGTGACGTGGTGAAAGAATATACGCAGATACGGAAAAAGATAGGTTATATGCCCGGAAAGTTCTCTTTGTATGAAGATCTCACGATAGAAGAGAATCTCGAATTCTTTGCTACCATATTCAATACAACTATAGAAGAGAATTATCACCTCATAGAAGATATATACAAACAGATTGAGCCTTTCAAAAAACGCAGGGCAGGAAAGCTGTCGGGAGGAATGAAGCAGAAACTGGCACTTTGCTGTGCCCTTATACATAGACCGACTGTGTTGTTTCTGGATGAGCCTACGACCGGAGTCGATCCGGTTTCTCGAAAAGAATTCTGGGAAATGCTGCGAAAGTTGAAATCTCAGGGTATTTCTATACTCGTATCTACTCCGTATATGGATGAAGCCTCGCTTTGCGACCGGATAGCATTTATTAGAAACGGGCAGTTTCTGGATATCGATACTCCATTAAATATCATATCTAAGTTCGATGATATTCTTTGGGCTGTTGAGGCGGATAATATGTATCATCTTCTTCTCGATCTGAGAAGTAATAAACAGATCAAGAGTAGTTTTGCATTCGGCGAAAATCACCATGTTACGGTTGATGCCTCTTTGTCTGCCAATGGGTTAATGAAATATTTGTCTGATAAAGGGCATACCAATATCAGTATACGTCCGATTGAACCTAGTATCGAAGATTGTTTTATGCTCATAACCGAAAAGAAAGAAAATGAATGATATAGTAATTAAAGCCACCGACCTGACAAAGAAATTCGGAAACTTTACAGCTGTCGATCACATTAGCTTCGAAGTTGGTAAAGGCGAGATATTCGGCTTTCTCGGAGCAAACGGAGCAGGAAAGACAACTGCTATGCGGATGTTATGCGGACTGAGCAATCCGACCTCAGGTGAAGGACGTGTAGCCGGATTTGATATCAACCGCGAACAGGAAAAAATAAAGGCGAACATTGGTTATATGAGCCAGAAGTTTTCGTTGTATGAGGATCTTAAAGTTTGGGAGAATATACGTCTTTTCGGTGGGATATATGGCATGAAAGAAAGCGATATAAAATCGAAATCAGAGCGGATATTAAGCCATTTGGGTTTTCTCACTGAAAAAAAAACATTAGTACGCGATCTGCCTTTAGGCTGGAAACAGAAATTAGCTTTTTCTGTATCGATCTTTCATTCTCCTAAAATTGTATTTCTGGATGAGCCTACCGGAGGTGTCGACCCTGCTGCCCGCCGTCAGTTTTGGGAAATGATCTATGAAGCGGTCGATGAAGGTATCACTGTATTTGTAACTACTCACTATATGGATGAAGCTGAATATTGTAACCGGGTATCTATTATGGTCGATGGTAAAATAGAAGGATTGGATTCCCCTAAAATGCTGAAAGAACAGACCGGTTCGCAGACAATGGATGAAGTGTTTCTGAAGTTTGCACGATGTGCGGTACGTTCAGATGGTTAGGTCTCAGACCTTTTTGTTGCTTTGGTAAGTAAAACAACCAAAGTCTGTTATAAACTAGAAGTATATCATTAAATACTTTCTGTTACTTATAATTAATAGTTATATGAAGCAATTCTTATCATTCGTAAAAAAAGAGTTTTATCATATATTCAGAGATGTCCGTACTATTCTGATATTGCTTGGTATGCCTATTGCTCAGATTCTGCTTTTCGGGTTTGCCATTACTACGGAAGTTAAAAATACTCAGGTTGCGGTATTCGACTTGTCAAAAGATGCGGTTACAGAGCAAATCATTCAAAAGATTCAGGCAAATGAATATTTTTCGCTGGTGGAGAATCTCAATAACCCCGATCGTATAGAGCAGGTGTTGAGAGAAGGAAAAGCCAGTATGGTTCTGGTTTTCGGAAATGATTTTCAATCCAATATGCTGCATACAGGAGAAGCTGCTGTGCAGGTTATTGTAGATGCTACAGACCCAAATCAGGCTACGACAATGACTAACTACATAACCAATATATTGTCGCAGTATCAGCAGGAAATAGCCGGGCAGTCAGGAAGTCCCAATCTAAAGATAGTACCTCAGGTAAAGATGTTATATAATCCTCAGATGGAGAGTGCATATAACTTTGTGCCCGGTGTGATGGGGTTGATACTGATGCTTATATGTGCGATGATGACTTCTATCGCTATTGTGAGAGAGAAGGAAAAAGGGAGTATGGAGATTCTGCTGACATCTCCGATCAGACCTATTTTTATCATTATCTCTAAAGCAGTGCCTTATCTTACCCTTTCGATTGTCAACCTTATTACCATTCTTTTGTTGTCGGTATTTGTCTTGAAAGTGCCTGTTGCTGGAAGCTTGCCTTTGATTTTTCTTGCCTCTTTTATGTTCATTCTTGTGGCATTGCTTTTGGGGCTTCTGATTTCAAATCTAGTGGAAACACAGGTTGCGGCTATGCTCGTATCGGGAATGGGATTAATGATGCCTACCATGCTCTTGTCGGGTATGATGTTCCCTATCGAAAGTATGCCGGTTGTTTTGCAATGGGTGTCGAGTATAATGCCTGCGAGATGGTATATAAGCATTATTAAGAAGCTGATGATTCAGGGTGTAGACGGTATTTATGTTATACACGAATTTGGCGTTCTGCTGTTGATGATTTCAGTTTTGCTCTTTGTTAGTCTCAAAACATTTAAAAAGAGACTGTGATGGGAATTTTATCTATAGATAACAAATGGGATAATATGCCAATGTGGAAATAAAGTAACAATGAAAAATGTGTAAATCTGCTGTCACTTTTGTAACCTTTTTTCGATTTTATACTTGTTAACTAGTCAACTTGTTTACTATATATACAATGATTAATAATAGACCTTGATTACTTATGTTGAAGTTTTTATTAGAAAAAGAATTTAAACAGATATTGAGAAATTCATTTCTGCCGAGAATGATATTTATGATGCCTGTTATGATGATACTGGTTATGCCTTGGGCTGCCAATCAGGAGGTAAAGAATATCAAACTGTCTGTTGTAGATAACGATCATCGTTCTTATTCGGAACGTTTGATAAATAAAGTTATTGCTTCCGGCTATTTTATTCTTGAGGATGTCTCGGCATCCAATAACGAAGCAATGAAGAGTATCGAATCGGGTTCTGCAGATATTATTCTCGACATTCGTCCCGAGTTCGAAAAAGATCTGATAAAGACTGGTACTGCCAATGTAATGATTTCGGCGAATGCTGTAAACGGAACAAAAGGAGGTCTCGGATCAGGCTATTTATCTGCTATTATGAATGATTTTGCGAGTGAAATAAGTGCCGAACTGGGACTGACTGTTGATAAGGGCATTACTCCCGTTATAAATATAGAGCCGCACAATAAGTACAATGTATTTATGGATTATAAGGTGTTTATGCTGCCGGCATTGGCCGTGATGCTGCTTACTATGATTGCGGGTTTCCTTCCGGCTTTGAATATTGTTGGAGAGAAGGAAGCGGGAACCA
>OGZT01000063.1_pt1 | contig 77086 bp, 77 predicted proteins | sample 1576891 | NCBI WGS metagenome assembly OGZT01 (sample SAMEA3541521, study PRJEB24748) | human gut metagenome | biome: human gut; feature: human-associated habitat; material: faeces | place: China | collected 2012 | reverse complement strand
TGAACCGGGTACACAGCTTACTATGCGTACTTTCCATACAGGTGGTGCTGCCTTCGCGCTGGAAATCATGATGATAGCGAGCCATCCAGCGACCGGGGATACCGGGATCGTCGATGAATTCGTTCCTATCGAACTTCCAGACGATGTTGCCGTCCCAGTCCACCTGAATGACATCAAGCCCATCCTGCACACTGTACTTGCCGCTGCGGCGGCCACGGCTGGTCAGCAGATAACCGCCGGGGAAAATCTTGTTGGGCATCCCGTGAACACCTTTCCAGACATTCACCTCACGGCCGTTCATATCCATAAGGACGGCGCCGACTTCCTGCGCCTGAAAAATCGTAAAACCGTTCCAGCTTCTTTCGGGATCGTAGACGGTTACACCAGTGGGGTAAATAGTAGGATGGCCCATGACATGCTCCTTAATTTGTAGTGCGTCAGGAGAACTTCTCTCCACATGGCTGAATCCTACCCCGAAAAAGGAATCCCGCGCTGTTGCGTTTGTTACATTTGGCGCAACTATTCCACGTTTCCTCTCAACAAAAACGATTATCCTTTATTTTAAGCATGCTGTGATAATTCCTTCTACCCTCTCGTCTTCTTCCGTTTGGCTTTCCCCTGCTCCACGCCCAGCCTTTTACCCTTTCACGCAATTCGGCCTACCGCCCAAGTACAAGGCCCTCCGACCCCCAAAAAACTTTTTTGAGGACACAAGAAAAAAGGGCCGAACTCATACCGAGTCCGACCCTTGTCGTGTCAATCAGGATGGTTCCCGTGAAAGACCCATCACATCGAGCTTTATACTGTAGAGCAAAGGACGAATCCTCTGCCTTGCTTCCTTGCTTGGTTCGCCCGAAACGCGCCTTAGGCGAGCTTCGTCTTGGCCAGTTCGACCAACTTGGCGAAATCTTCCTTCTGACGCACAGCGAGGTCGGCCAGAACCTTACGGTTCAGAGCCACGCCAGCCTGAGCCAAGCCAAACATCAGCTTGGAATAGGACAGGCCGTTTTCGCGGGCGCCAGCGTTGATGCGCAGGATCCACAGCTTGCGGAATTCGCGCTTGCGCTGCTTACGCCCCACAAAGGCGTACGCGAGCGAACGTTCAACAGCTTCACGAGCGGTGCGGTACAAACGGCTGCGGCCTCCGCGGAAGCCTTTAGCCATATCCAAATATTTCTTGTGCCTACGATGGGCAGCAAGACCTCTCTTCACGCGCATGGAATTATCCTCCGATGCTTATTGGGAACCCGGCGAGGCGGAGATCATGCCAGCCGAGTGCAGAAAAAGGGATACAATACGCTACGCTTAGGCGTAGGGCATCATCCGACGAACAGCTTTCACGTTGGTGGCATCCACCAAAGCGCCCTGGCCCAAACGCATCTTGCGCTTGGCATCCTTCTTGGTGAGGATGTGGCGCAGGTTCTGTCTGCGACGTTTGAACTTGCCGGTGCCAGTGGTGGAAAACCGCTTGGCGGCACAACGTCTGGTCTTCATCTTAGGCATGGTCAACTCCTGACTTGAGGATCAATCTCACGGGAAATCCTATGGGGCACGACACCCCAACACCTCCACGTCCGAAGACGTGAAGGCGCATGATGTCCTATTTGGACGCCGTTGGCAAGTGCTCGCAGGGGTATGACCGCGAAAAATCCGCTAGTCTTCCTGAGCCGGAGCGTCCTGAGCGCCACTCTTCTTGGCCACTGGCGTCAGCAGCATCTGAAGGGTACGGCCTTCCGCTCTCGGTTCCTGCTCGACCTTGCCCACGTCCTTGGTGTCGGCAATGACACGTTCGAGGATGCTCAGCCCGCGATCCTTATGGACGATTTCACGCCCACGGAAGAAAACCGTCACTTTAACGCGGTCTCCATCCTCGAGGAATCGCTTGATATGCCGGACCTTGGTCTCGAAATCGTGGTCATCGGTCTTGGGACGGACCTTGATTTCCTTGATCTGCACCACAGTCTGGCGTTTCTTGGCCTCTTGCTTCTTTTTCTGCGTCTCGTACTTGAACTTGCCGTAGTCCATCACACGACAGACCGGCGGATCGGCCGTAGCGGCGACTTCCACCAGATCAAGACCGTGTTCCTTGGCCATGGCAATGGCTTCATTACGGCCCAGAATACCAAGCTGTTCCCCTTCGGGGCCGATTACCCGCAGTTCACGGGCACGAATCTGTTCGTTCCGGCGCACGCCGTCTTGGGGTACATCCCGACGAGGCTTTGCATTAAGAGAAGCGATAGCTCATCCCTCCACGTTTGAACGGTTCCGCGCAGTCTTCCTGCACCAAGGCCGCCACTTCGTCCAACGACTTCACGCCCAGATTTTCTCCGGTACGCAGACGGACGTTGACGCTGCGGGCTTCCACTTCCTTGTCGCCGACGACAAGAATATACGGAATCTTGGCAAGCTGAGCCTCACGAACTTTGAAGCCCAGTTTTTCATTGCGCGTATCAACTTCCGCACGGATGCCCTGCTTCATCAAAGCCTCACAGGCTTCTTCAGCAAAGGCGTTCTGTGCGTCGGTAACAGTCAATATCTTGGCCTGCACGGGAGCGAGCCAAGTGGGGAAAGCTCCGGCGTAATGCTCGGTAAGCACCCCGATAAAACGTTCCAGCGACCCCAGAATGGCGCGGTGCACCATAACGGGGCGATGCCGCTCGCCATCCTGTCCCACGTATTCCAGCTCGAAGCGTTCCGGCAACGTAAAGTCGCACTGGATGGTTGAGAGCTGCCATTCGCGGCCGATGGCGTCCGTCACCTTCACGTCGATCTTCGGGCCGTAGAAGGCACCGTCCCCGGCGTTGATGGTGTAGGACAGATTCGCACGTTCCACAGCCTTGATCAAGGCGTTGGTGGCGAGTTCCCAAGCCTCGTCGGAGCCGATGGCCTTCGCGGGCTTGGTGGAAATAACCACGCGGTACTGGAAACCGAACAACGCCATCAGGTCGCGGACCAGCGCGATGACGCCGATGATTTCATCTTCCAGCTGCTCGGGCGCACAGATGATGTGCGCGTCATCCTGCGTGAACTGGCGCACACGCAGCAGGCCATGCAGCACGCCGGACTTTTCGTGACGGTGCACGACGCCGAGCTCGAAATACCTCTGCGGCAATTCACGATAGCTACGCAGATGCGCATTGTAAATGAGCATGTGCGAAACGCAGTTCATGGGCTTGATGCCGTACATGTCGCCTTCGATCTCCGTGAAATACATGTTTTCACGGTAGTTGGCGTAATGGCCGGACTGTTCCCACAGCTCGCGGCGCAGAACCTGCGGGCCCTGCACGAGCTGATAACCGCGCTTGATGTGTTCGCGGCGCAGGAAATCTTCAAGGATCGTACGGAGCAACATCCCCTTGGGCAGCCAGAAGACCATACCGGCGGCAACATCCTCATGGAACGCGAACAGATCGAGTTCCTTGCCGAGCTTGCGGTGGTCGCGGCGCTTGGCTTCTTCGATACGGTTCAGGTATTCCTTGAGATCCTTGGCATCGGCAAAGGCCGTTGCGTAGATGCGGGAAAGCATACGGTTCTTTTCGTCGCCGCGCCAGTACGCCCCGGCAACGGACAACAGCTTGAACGCCTTCACGAACCCGGTATTCGGGATGTGCGGCCCACGGCACAGGTCAACGAAATCGCCGTTCCTGTACAGAGTGATGGTCCCGTCTTCGAGGCCCTCGATCAGCTCGACCTTGTAGGGCTCGCCCATATCGTTGAACAGCTTGACGGCGTCGGCCTTGGAAATGTCCATCCGCTCGAACGGAACCGCGGCATCAATGATGCGCTGCATTTCCGCTTCAATGGCTTCGAACTGATCGGGCGAAAACGGCGTTTCCACGTCGAAATCGTAGTAGAAGCCGTTTTCGATGGAGGGACCGATGGTCACCTTGGCGGCGGGGAAGAGCTTCTTGACGGCCGCGGCCATGACGTGCGCGGCGGAATGGCGGATGAGGCCCAGCCCTTCGGGGGTGTCGGCAGTAACAGGAGTCAGGGTGAGAGTCTCGGTAGTAGTGGGGACAGGCGCAGTCAGATCCAGAAGCGTATCGCCGGCCTTGCAGGCAATCGCCGCCTTGAAGCGTTTTCCGCTCAATCCCTCTTTCAGAGCATCCGCACAGGACGCCCCGTCGGAGACCTCAACCATTTTTCCTTCTACTGAGACTTGCATGACAGCACCTTTTTGTTGGCTTCGGAGCTCATCCGAATAACAATAACAACGAGAAAAAAACAGGGAAGGAGGTGAACCTCCCTCCCTGTTCGGAGTCTTATGGTAGGCACGAGCAGACTTGAACTGCTGACCCCTTCCGTGTCAAGGAAGTGCTCTGCCACCTGAGCTACGCGCCTTCAACGTGATGCGAGAACTGCTTCTACGCAGGTTCCCCCTCTCCGTCAAGCGATTTTTCGATTTTCTTTCAAAAATCTTTTTTTCCGAAGCCTGCTCTTGCCTAACCCATTCGATCTTTTTATATTCGTTATCAGAAAAATTTCGGATCTCCGCCATTACCGTATGCGGGGATCATCCATCCCCAACAGGAATATCTATGATGTCAGCCCATTACCCTACCGACAAAGGCGTCGCCGCCCGCGTGGAAGAGCTTCTCCGCGAACAGCTTCTTGAGCTCGGAGAAGACCCGGCAAGCCTGGCCCCTCACCTCATCATGCAAAACATGCAGTGCGAGGTCTATCCCGACGAGTCCATGGTGTATATCTGGAAGGACATCCCGATCCTCCGCGTCGTCCCCGAACGCACCGATACGGGCGTCATGTGGCGCATGTTCACCCGCGACGAGGGTGAACCGCTCCAGTAAAAAGAAAAGGGCGGAACCTGCTCCGCCCTTTTCTTATGCCGAAAGGCTCCCTTAAGAAGGGACTCCCTTTCCCGCTAGACGAGGCTTCCGCCCTTCTTCGAATATTTCAGGATGCCCTCGGCGCAGCGGTATCCCAAGGCGCCCACCGTGCCCGTGGGATTACAGCCGCCGTTGTGCGGGAAATTGCCCGCACCCACCACAAACAGGTTCTCGGCGTCCCAGTGCTGCAGGTAGGAGTTCACCACGCTGTCTTCCGGGCTCTTGCCCGTGATGGTACCGCCCGTGTTGTGCGTGGTCTGGTACGGCACGATATTGTAATCCTTGGGGCTGGGCTTGGACGCCATGGCCTTCGGATTCATGGCCTTGGCCACCTCTTCGATTTTCTTGGTGATGTAATCGAAAAGCGCGCGATCCTGATCGGTAAAGTTGTAAGTCATGCGCAAAAGAGGCAACCCGTAGGCATCCTTGTAGGTTTTATCCAAGGAAAGATAGTTAGCCTTGTAGGCGATGGACGCACCCTGTGCCCCGATGCCCAGGGAACGGTTGAAGTTGTACGCGGCGGCCTTCTTGAACTCCGAACCCCATGCGCGCGTACCCGGAGGGGTGGCGTTGCTCTCGATGGGGCGTTTGCCGGTCTGCGTCAGCGAAATGACGCCGCCGTGGATGAACTTGAGATCGGAGTGATCGAAGTTGTCGGCGTTGAAGTCGTCATAACACATGCCGAGCGCGCCAGCCCCGGCAAAGAGGTTCATGGGTTCTTCAAAGAAGAGCGTCGCGCCGGGCGTAATCTGATAGCAGTAGCCCCTGCCCAGCGTGCCCTGCCCCGTTTTCGGGTCGTACTGCTTGCCGATCTTGGAAACCATGAGCAGCTTGGCGTTGTTCATCACATAACTTGACAGCACCACCACGTCGGCGGGCTGGATGAACTCCTCCAGCGTCAGCGTGTCGATGTAGCGGACGCCGGTGACCTTGTTTCCCTTCTTCAGAATCTCCACCACATTGGCATTGCAGCGGATTTCGCAGTTGCCCGTTTTTTCGGCCACGGGGATGAACGTATTGTTGGGTTCCGCCTTGGCGTCGTACTCACAGCCGAAGCGCTCGCAGAACCCGCAGTACATGCACGGGTTGTGCGTGACGCCGTCCGGCGTGGTATAGGGCTCGGAAGCGATGGCCGCCGGGATCATATACGGATGGCATCCCGTCTGCTTCGCCGCCGTCTCGAACTTGGACAAAACGGGCGTTTTCACCAGAGGAGGCATGGCATACGGCTTGGAACGCTTGCCGCCGAAATACCCCGGCTCTCCGGCAACCCCGAGAGCCATCTCGAAAGCCGTATAATACGGCTCCATCTCGTCGTAGGTGAGGGGGTAATCCTGCAGGATATACTCCTTGCCCAGCTTGTTTTTGCCGTACCGCTCATCCGTCATGGTCTTTATCTGGAAGTCATAGGGCGAGAAACGGAAATTCATGCCGTTCCAGTGCACGCCCGCACCGCCGAGGCCGTCGCCGAGCAGGAAAGAACCGAGCTTGCGCATGGGCAAGGCCCGCATTTCTTCCGTATTGCGGAACGTAATCGTCTCTTTGGACAGATCCTGCATGAGCCCGTAATTGACGGCATACCGCCATTCATCGTGGATATCCTGGAAATCCTCCACGCCCCTGCGGTCGCCGCGCTCAAGCCCCACAACGGAAAGCCCGGCTTTGGCGCATTCGGCAAGGGCGATGCCCCCGGTGAAGCCCACGCCCACAGTAACCACATTCACCTTTTTCAATTCTTTGGCCATGTCGTTCTCCTTGATTACTCCATGCTGGACAGGGACACGGGGGGCACCTTCTCAAACGTTTCGCTGGTCATGAGGTACGTGTAGGCCATCTGAGCCCCGGGGTACTCCTTCATGCGCCAGCCATCCATGTTGTTGTTGCCGTTGTACAGCGGGTCGGCATACGCGCCCGCCAGAACGGCGTTTTTCAACAGGGAGAAGAAATAGTCGGAGGTAAAGCCCTGCGTGGGGAGCTTCCCCGCCTCGCAGTCCATAAGGATCTGATCCTGCTCTGCCCCGCTCAATTGGGGGAAATCCTTCTTGAAGCGTTCCTGCGCGGCGTTGTTCAGCGCCAGAATGCCCTGCTTGAAGAGATCACGGCGCACAAGCGGCGTCTGATAGCCCTGGGTGGGGGCGCCCTTGAAGTGAGGCCCGGCGATGTATTCCCTCGCGTTGTAGCCGTAGGCGCCCGCAAGCTGGTTGTCGATGAAGTAAGGGACGGCCAGCTCTTTGGCCCCAGGGCCGAGCTCGTCTTTGGGGAAAATCCGTTCGGCGGCCTCTGACAAGGTGGAAAAGTCCAGCTCGTTGGTGAAGAACATCCGAGCACGGTTCAAAGGATTGGCCGTAGCCGCGGCGTGCCCCGAATGAGCGCTTCCACCCTGCTCCGCCGCCATGGAGACGGTCGAAAGGCCCAACGCCGCCGCAGCGCCGGTAACGAGGCCGGTGTACTGCAAAAACCTGCGTCTGCTGATATCTTTTTCATCAGGCATAAGAACGCCCTCCTTTTCCTTCGACGCTAAGGTTTCCACAAAAATATAACTATGATTTTCAGATGTTGCATGAATCCGTATGCAACAGGCATATCACATGACAATCCGTTAAGAATCGACGCGTTGTACGGTTGTCCGCATATACTGCCAAAGGAGCACACCTTTAACTTTATAACCCCACGCTATCTCCGGATAGAAAAGAAAAGCCTCATGGAGCCGCTTTATTTAAGAGGCCATTACCTTTCATCAGACGAAGAAAGAAAAAACATCAAAAAAACGGCGGCCTCAGCTTGTGGGGGCTGCGCCCTTTGTGAATGAAACATACATACTGCTCATACCCGGGCCCGCCCTGCCCATCTTTATCAAGCAACGAGGTCAACCAAAGATACACTTTATATTGTACTATGTTACAAAACATTCTCTCACGACAAGCTCTCTATCCGTAACGTGTCCGGGGAGCACAGGAAAGGCTTCCTCCGTCCGGAATCCGGAGCCTTATAAAAATTTTGTGAATTTTTTTATAAGCACATCCCGTTGATTAACAGTGCCTTTTGCTGCTTGTGCGCACGAAGAAGCCCCTCTTCCGGTGGAATCCAGCTTGACTTTTTTTTCTCAAGTGGACATCCTGAAACCGTGGTAAGTGCTGCGAGAGAGATTCCGCTTCCCTATAAGGAGGCGGAAGCACCGAAGGGGCAACGCCGGAAGGCCGAAACTCTCAGGTCCCAGAATCGCGCATCTTCGTGCCGCTGAATCCGCTTGTGGAGACAGGGCGTGCCATTAAACCTCAGGTACGCGTATGCTCTCCCCCATCCTTTTGACCAACAATCCCCGTTTTCAGGATTTGTCGCTCACGGGCATGGACATCACGTTCATTCCCGAGTGACCCGCCGCTGTCATTCGCGCGGCGCGCGACCTGATTCATAAGGGATGGCTTCTCGCCAACCACCCGCTGTACGGCAACTTCCTGCCTCATCAGATGCCCTACCGTTCGTTGGCCCTCACCCCCCGTGTCCGCTCCGGAGAACATCCGGTCGGAATCGATCCCACGTCTCTTCTTCTCATTGAACGGGCTCAGGCTCGTTACTATGATGTTGATCCTGCCCGTATGCCCGCGAGCCTTTCTGACCGGGAGATGCAGGATTGCGCGTTTGTGGATGTGGAGCTTCTGCGTGCTACCATCAAGAGTTTGGGCGGCAGTATCGAAAGCATTTCGAACCCGAACGGGAGCGGCATGGCGTACCCGCCCGGCCCGCTTCCGGACCACAAGGAGATGTAACGTGAAACTGGAACTGCACCGCATCAGTGTCGGCAAGCTGGCCTTCGGCGCACAGACGGGCGTTAGCGGCGGCGTGCTGACCATCAACAAGGATGAACTGGCATCGCTGCTGTTGCAGGACGACCGGCTTTCCGCCGTCGCCGTCGACGTGGCCCACCCCGGGGAAAGCGTGCGCATCATGCCGGTCAAGGACGCCATCGAGCCCCGCTGTAAGCTGGAAGGCCCGGGCGAAGTCTTCCCCGGCTGGATAGGTGATGTGGAAAACGCCGGCGAAGGCAAAACGCTCGTCTTGGGCGGCATGGCAGTGCTGACCACGGGCCGCGTGGTGGCCCCTCAGGAAGGCATCGTGGACATGTCCGGCCCCGGTGCGGACTACACGCCGTTCTCCCGGACCTGCAACGTGGTCCTGTCCTTCGACACCGCCGAAGATCTGGAGCCCCACCAGCGCGAGGCCTGCTACCGTATTGCCGGGCTCAAGGCCGCCCATTATCTGGCCTCCGCCTGCAAGGACGCCGCCGCCGACAGCGTGGAAGCCTACGACTTCCCGCCGCTGGCCGAGGCCATGCACCAGCATCCCGGCCTGCCCAAGGTCGCCTATATGTACATGCTCCAGTCGCAGGGCCTGCTGCACGACACGTGGGTCTACGGCGTGGACGCCAAACGCATCCTGCCCACGATGATCAGCCCTACCGAACTGATGGACGGCGCGATCATCTCCGGCAACTGCGTCTCGGCCTGCGACAAGAACAATACGTATGTCCATCTGAACAACCCCGTGGTCAAAAGCCTCTATGAGCACCACGGCAAGGATCTCAATTTCGTGGGCGTCATCATCACCAACGAAAACGTGACGCTGGCGGACAAGAAGCGCAGTTCCTCCTACGCGGTAAAGCTGGCCCGTATGCTGGGCGTGGACGCCGTGGTCATCAGCGAGGAAGGTTTCGGCAACCCCGACGCCGACCTCATCATGAACTGCCGCAAGTCCGAACAGGCGGGCATCAAGACCGTGCTCATCACGGACGAATACGCCGGGCGCGACGGCTCCAGCCAGTCGCTGGCCGACTCCTGCCCCGAAGGCGACGCGTGCGTCACAGCGGGCAACGCCAATGAAATCATTGTCCTGCCGCCTATGGCCAAGGTCATCGGTGATCAGGCTCCGGCGGAAACCATTGCCGGCGGCTTCTTCGGCTCCGTCCGCGAAGACGGCAGCCTTGAAGTGGAACTGCAGGCCATTCTGGGCGCCACCAACGAACTGGGCTTCAACCGCATTGGCGGACGCACCCTGTAGCCCGGCTCGACCGGCGCAGCACCGTGCAGGAGATCATCATGGCATATAAGCTTGTTCATTATATCAATCAGTTTTTTGCCGGTATCGGCGGCGAGGACAAGGCTGACGTCTCTCCCGAGGTCCGGGACGGCATCGTGGGTCCCGGCATGGCCTTCAAAGCCGCCTTCAACGGCGAAGCCGAAATCGTGGCCACCTTCATCTGCGGCGACAACTACTGTGCCAACCACCTAGACGACGTGGCCGCCCACATGGTGGAAACCGTGAAAGCCTATGGAGCCGACGGCCTGATCGCCGGTCCGGCCTTCAACGCGGGCCGTTACGGTACCGCCTGCGGAGCCGTGTGCGCCGCCGTGGCCAAGGAACTCCAGCTCCCCGTGGTCAGCGGCATGTACCGCGAAAGCCCGGGCGTCGACTTGTACCGCAAGGAAGTGACCATCGTCGAAACAGCCGACAGCGCCCGGGGCATGGGCAAGGCCGTGCCCGCCATGGCCGCCGTCATGCTCAAGCTGCTCAAGGGCGGGGAAATCGCCGATCCTGAAGCGGCCGGCGTCTTCCCCAAGGGTATTCGCAAGAACATGTTCTATGAACAGCCCGGCGCGGAACGCGCTGTGCAGATGCTCATCAAGAAACTCAACGGCGAAGCGTTCCGCACCGAATACCCCATGCCTGTGTTCGACCGCGTGGAGCCCCGCCCGGCTATCGCAGACATCAGCAAGGCCACCATCGCCATCGTCACCTCGGGCGGCATCGTGCCGTTCGGCAACCCGGATCACATTGCGGCCTCCTCAGCCCAGAACTACGGCGCATACGACCTTGACGGCGTCACGGACCTCCGCAAGGGCGAATACATGACCGCCCACGGCGGCTACGATCAGACCTATGCCAATGCGGACCCGGACCGCGTCCTGCCCATCGACGTGCTGCGCGATCTGGAAAAGGAAGGCAAAATCGGCAAGCTCTACCATGTGTTCTACAGTACCGTCGGCAACGGCACGTCCGTAGCCAATGCCCGCAAGTTCGGCACGGAAATAGGCTCCCGGCTCAAGGCCGCGCATGTGGACGGGGTTATCCTCACCTCCACCTGAGGCACGTGCACGCGTTGCGGTGCAACGCTCGCCAAGAGCATCGAAGATACGGCTGATGTCCCTGTCGTGCATATGTGTACCATCGTTCCCATTTCGTTGAGCATCGGGGCCAACCGCATCGTGCCCACAGTGTCCATCCCGCACCCGCTGGGCAATCCGGAACTGCGGCCCGAAGAAGAAAAACAGCTGCGCCGTGCGCTCGTCGATAAGGCCCTGTATGCCTTGTCTACCGACGTGGACGGGCAGACGGTGTTTTAAGCCCATGTGCCCCGGCGGTGTGCCGGGGACCTGAAAGGAGGGGCATGGCGTATGCGCCTGCCCCGCCGCTTCGGCCCGCAAGGGGTTCGCCTTCATTCCCTGCGTGCGGTACTGGCGTTTTACGGACAAGGCACGGACGCCGGGGCATCGTTTCGGCATCCCCAAACGCACTCCCCGCAACGCCATTGCCGACACACCGCCGCAAAAGGAACTGTAGAATGGAAAAACGTGAATTGGTCATCATCGGCGCGGGGCCCGCTGGACTTTCCGCCGCCATCTACGGCAAGCGCGCCGGACTCGATACCCTCGTACTGGAAAAGGGACGCCCCGGCGGGCAGGTTCTGATCACGAGCAAGATTGAAAACTATCCCGGCATACTGGATGGCACGGGATCCGGGCTGGCGGACGCCTTCCGCACCCATGCCGAGCATTTCAAGGCCGAATTCCGCACCGCTTCCGTGCAGAAACTGGAAGTCCGCGACGGCGAGAAGATCATCACGCTCAAAGACGGTTCCGAAATCGCCGCCGGAGCGGTCATCGTGGCCAGCGGGGCCAGCTTCCGCAAGCAGGGCTGCCCCGGCGAAAGCACATACACGGGCATGGGCGTTTCCTACTGCGCCGTATGCGACGCGGCGTTCTTCGAGGAGCTGGAAGTAGCCGTCATCGGCGGCGGCAATACGGCTGTGGAAGAGGCTTGTTATCTTACGGGGTTCGCCTCCAAGGTCTATCTGGTGCACCGCCGCGATCAGTTCCGCGCCGACAAGATGGTTGTCGATCACGCCCTGAACAACCCCAAAATCGTGCCCGTCATGGACTCCGTACTGGAATCCATCGAAGGCAGCGACATTGTGGAAAAAATCGTAGTACGCAACGTCAAGACCAACGAAAAGCGGGAGATTCCGCTAAGCGGCGTATTCATCTTCATCGGCACCTTGCCCAACGACGAATACGTGCATGACCTGCTGCAAAAGGATGAAGGCGGCTGGATCGTCACCGACGCCCGCCTGCAAACCTCCGTGCCCGGCATTTTCGCCGCCGGAGACGTGCGCGACACCTCGCTCCGTCAGGTGGTGACCGCCGCCGGAGACGGTGCGCGGGCCGCCATGTCCGCCTATGCCTATCTGCAACGCTAACCCGGCACGCCAAGGAGGATGAAATATGGCCACAGCTGGCATCAAGGCCGCAGCCTACTGCCTGAACTTCGCCCCCGAACTGGCCCTGCACTACGGCGGCACGCCCGCTCAGGAGCGCAAAAGCAAACCGGATTCCGAATTCCTGCGCGCGTTGCCGGAGCACGCCCAAACCTATGAGGAAGCGCAAGCCTACGCGCCCAACAAAACCTATATCGGCGCCATGAGCATCGACGAGCTCGAAAAGGCTCCCGCGCCGTGGATCGACAATCTGGGTACGCCGGAACGTTTCGGCATGTTCGGCGAAATCATGCCCGAAGACGAATTCCTCGGGCTCATGGACATCTGCGACGTTTTCGACCTCATCCGGCTGGAAGAAGGCTTCGCCGCCTCCGTTGCGGAAAAGCTGGCCCGGAACCCCGTGATCGGTGAGAAACAACTGGCCCGGCTGGAAAAAGGCCACCCGGAGTCGGACATTCTGGACGTGGTGGAAAAACAGCACGCCCTGCCCCTCTACTATGAAGGCAAGCTGGCGGGCTGCTGCCGCCGCGCTCACGATACGGACGAAAACCTCGAAGCCGGCATCATGCTGGAAAACTTGTCCTGTAAGGCCAGCGGCGTGCTCGCCCTGCTGCACCTCATCAAAAACGCCGGGCTTTCTCCCTCGGACATCGACTTCGTCGTCGAATGCTCCGAGGAAGCCGTGGGCGACGCCATGCAGCGCGGCGGCGGCAACATGGCAAAAGCATTGGCCGAAATAGCCGAATGCGGCAACGCCAGCGGTTTTGACGTACGCGGCTTCTGCGCCGGGCCTGTGGCCTCCGTCATCACCGCCGCAAGCATGGCGGCCTGCGGTGCGCGCGCCAACGTGGTCGTGGTCAGCGGCGGATCCGTGCCCAAGTTGTATATGAACGCCCGTGATCATGTGAAGAAGAACGTGAAGGCTCTGGAAAACTGCATCGGCAGCTTCGCGCTGCTGATCACGCCCGACGATGGGCAGACGCCGGTCATCCGGCTCGACTCTTTGGGCAAGCATACCGTCGGCGCGGGTGCGGCCCCTCAGGCCATCACTTCCGCTTTGACCTTCGAGCCGCTCCAGAAGGCGGGGCTCAAGATGACGGACGTGGACAAGTACGCGCCCGAACTGCACAACGCCGAAATCACCCTGCCCGCCGGGGCGGGCAACGTGCCCGAGGCCAACTATAAGATGATCGCCGCTCTGTCCGTCATGAAGGGGCAGATCGAACGGGCGGACATCCCGAAATTCGTGGCTGAACGCGGTATGCCGGGATTCGTCCCCACGCAGGGACACATCCCCTCGGGCGTTCCCTATATCGGCCACGCGCTGGAAGCCCTCAAGGCGGGGACCATCAAACGGGCCATGATCATCGGCAAGGGCAGCCTCTTCCTCGGCCGCCTGACCAATCTTGCCGACGGCGCGTCCTTTATTATGGAAGGCCCCGGTGCGGGTACGGAACCCGCGCAGGGCGTGAGCCAGAGTGATGTGACGGAAATGCTGCTTGCCGCCCTGTCCGACGTGGTGGCCAACCTGCAAAAAGGCTAGGAGGCGCCATGGCTATGCAAGAATGCAAGCGCGCCATCCTCGGCAAAGCTCTTGAAGATCTGGTGGCCCGCGCGCGCAGCGGCAAGGAGCCGTGCCGCATAGGGCTCATGGCCTCCGGCGGGGAACATTCCGATGCGGAATTCCTCGCCGCCGCAAGCGCCGCCATGAACGCGGACCCGGCCCTTACGGTGGTCGGCGTCGGCCCCAAGCCCTCGGGCATCCTGCCTCAGGGCATGGACTGGATCGAAACGGGCTGCGAAGGCCCGGAACTGGCTTCCGGCATGGAAGAGGCGCTGGCCCAGGGACGCATCCACGGAGCCGTGGCTCTGCACTACCCCTTCCCCCTCGGCGTGACCACCGTGGGGCGCGTGCTGACGCCGGGCATGGGCAAGCCCCTGTTCATGGCATCCTGCACGGGCATGAGCGCGGCCCACAGGCAAGAGGCCATGCTGCGCAACGCGATACTGGGCGTGGCTGTAGCCAAGGCGTTGGGCAGAACCTCCCCCTCGGTGGGCGTGCTCAACCTCGACGCAGCCCCGCAGGTGCTGCGTGCCCTGAACCGCATGGCGGAAAAGGGCTACCCCCTGAACCTCGGGCAGAGCGTCCGGGGCGACGGCGGTTCCCTGCTGCGCGGCAACGACCTGCTCTGCGGCGCGGTGGACGTCTGCGTAGCCGATACCCTGACGGGCAACGTGCTCATGAAGGTCTTCAGCGCGTTCACGTCCGGCGGTTCCTACGAAACCAGCGGCTGGGGCTATGGCCCTTCCGTGGGCGAAGGATGGGACAAGGTGGTGAGCATCGTGTCCCGCGCTTCGGGCGCTCCGGTCATCGCCAACGCTCTGGCCTACACGGCCGCCGCCGTCCGGGGCAGGCTGCCCGCCGTGGTCGCGGAGGAAATACGCCTCGCCAAAGCCGCGGGCATGGATGATGAACTCGCGGCCTTTTCCAAGGCCACGGCCGCTCCGCAGGACGAAGTGCAGGCTCCCCCCGCCGTGCCCACGGACGAAGAAATACACGGCATTGACGTGCTCGATCTCGAACAGGCCGTCCGTTGCCTGTGGAAAGAAAACATCTACGCCGAAGCCGCGATGGGCTGCACCGGCCCGGTCGTCAAACTGGCCGGTCCAAGCCTCGACAAGGCCCGCGCCGTGCTGACCGCGTCCGGTTATCTGTAAAAAACGCCGTTCCGCCCGGAAAGAGCCCTGTTCCGGGAATACGTTCACTCTCAAGCAAAGCGAGGTACGCAATGATCATTGTCGATAAGGAAACGTTCGAGGCTGAAGTGCTGCAGAGTTCCATGCCTTGCGTGGTGGATCTCTGGGGCCCGCAGTGCGGCCCCTGCCTTGCTCTGATGCCCGAAGTGGAAAAGCTCGCCGAAGCCTATGAAGGCAAGCTCAAATTCTGCAAGCTCAACGTGGCCGAAAACCGCAGGCTCGTCATCAGCCTGCGCGTCATGGCCGTACCGACCATCCTTTTCTATAAGGGCGGGGAATGCGTGGCTCGGATTTCCGGCGACGCCGTGTCCATCGAAGCCATCAAGGCCGAAGCGGACAAACTCGTCTAACGTATGCGGATAACGGGCCGTCATGGCCCGTAGTATACTCACCCAACCATAACTCAAGGAGTGATGTTATGGGCAAGCTTTCCGGCAAGAAGCTTCTGCTGCTTGGCGAACGGGACGGCGTTCCCGGCCCCGCCATGGCGGATGTCTTCGCCAACTCCGGTGCGGAAGTCCTGTTCTCCGCCACCGAATGCTTCGTCTGAACGGCCGCAGGAGCCATGGATCTGGAAAATCAGCAGCGCGTCAAGGACGCCGCTGAGAAGTATGGTGCGGAAAACGTCGTAGTGATTCTCGGTTCTTCCGACCCCGAAGGGGCGGAAATCTATGCCGAAACGGTCACCTTAGGCGATCCCACCTTCGCCGGACCCTTGGCTGGAGTCTCGTTGGGACTCTGCGTATGTCATGTGCTTGAACCCGAAATCAAGGCCGAAGCCGATGCCGCCAAGTGGGATGAGCAGATCGGTATGATGGAAATGGTCCTCAATGTGGATGCTCTTGCTGACGCTGTGCGCAAGATGCGCGAAGCCAACAGCAAGTATCCGCTGTAAGACATACCATTAGCCGAAAAGATAAACACTCCGTGCAGCGTTCCTTGCTGTGCGGAGTGTTTGTTTTAGAGCAAACGAACGTTACGATACGGGAAATGGATTGGCGAGGGGATGAGGAACTTTCTAAAGAAGAGGGAACATCTCACATTTCTCCTCTCTCCCCCTTCAAAGGTTTTCGTATTTATCGAATCCTTGTTCACAGCCTTTTCTGGATCATTGCAAAGTTGACCTGCCCTATCGATCGTCGCGCCACCTTTTGCAGAGATGATGCTCTATGCGGAATTGATCCAGCAATCTGCCGGTGAAATGCCTCATCATGGCCTCAAGGGACGTATCCCGCGTGTAAAAGGCCGGGGTGAAAGGCATGATGACGGCACCAGCCTCCGTAACCGCCTGCATATTCTTGAGATGGATAAGGTTCAGTGGCGTCTCGCGAGCCACAATGACCAAGCGGCGGCGCTCCTTGAGCGTTACATCCGCCGCGCGGTGTATCAGATTGCTGCCCGCCCCGCTGGCGATGGACGCCAGAGAACTCATGGAACACGGGCAGATGATCATCCCGTCATGATGCCATGAGCCGCTGGAGGGCCCCGCCGCCATATCGGAACTCTCATGCACCGCGTGGGCATACCGCGCCAGAGCAGCGGAGGGTATCCCGCATTCGGCCTGAAGAACCCGTTCCGCACCCGCGGAGATTATCAGGTGTACTTCCAGATCGGACACGGTGGCCAGATTCTCCAGAACGGCCTGCGCCAGCGGCATCCCGCTCGCGCCGCTGATCCCAAGGACAAGGCGATACATACGTTCTTTTTCTCCGTGATACTATCCGCGTACAGGACAATGGAGCATGGTGCGGGTTGTCGGCATGAACTCACGCCGTGGCGCGCCGATGGACATGGATATTGCCGCCGCCGTCTGGATGACTTCGCGGATCAACAGCGCCGAGGATTCCTCAGTGATGCGTACCGTAGGTACTGAGCAGCCTATGGTAGCCACGAGATTACCGGTATAATCGAAGATAGGGGCGGCTACACAACGGACCCCCGTAAAGATTTCCTCGCAGTCGAAGCCCACCCCTTCCCGGCGTATCACCGCCAACTCCGCACAGAAACGGTTGATGTCATCCGTGGTCAGCTCCGGCCTTGCCTCGCGCAGTTCATTGAGGAATTTCAGCAGTTCGCTCTCTTCCAGAAAAGCGCAATGGACCTTGCCCGATGCCGAGGGATAAATGGGGAAGGAAGACCCGATGATGGAGTCCAGCCGCAGGATCTGCCAAGAAACCTGCTGTGCCATGACCACCATGTCAAAGTTTTGGGCTACACACAGGTTGACGGTTTCGTTTACTTTTTCCATAAGCTGGCGGCAAGCGGGCCGGGCTTTCTCCACCAGGCTGTTGTTGGAGGCGATCCGCTGCCCCAGCTTGAAAAACTTCAATGTCAGGCTGTAGGCGCCGCCCTTGCCGTCCTGAGACACAAAGCCGAGTTCACAGAGGGTCAGCAAGATACGTTGCAGCGTCCCCTTGGGGAGGCCAGAGGCTTTGGCAAGATCACGAAGCTCCCATTTTGCCTGATGAGCCATCAGCTCAATCACGCCGAATGATTTACCGAGAACACCAATGGTGTAATATTTATCCGCCAAAGCCATATTATCTCCTTACTATGAAAGTTCGGTGTGCGAAACAGATTACGGAGTGTCTTCTCTCTTGTTCCTTGCCAAAATATTCTGACCTTCTTTTACGATGCACCAGCAAAGGATTATTGTCAAAAGCATCATCAGCACCCCGCCGAATACAAACATGCCCCTGAGTGCTGAAATACCACACAATGTAATGACGGCCAACGCAACACCGCCCATATTGCCGCCCCAAAGGACCTTAAGGAATTTAGGAGCTTCTTCTTCAGCAGAAATACCTTTTGTGGAAATGGTCGCCAACACGGAAGTCATGGGATCTACCAGTGTGACAAATGAAATCATAGTCACAATGACAAAGAAAACAATGAGGGCCATGCTGAATGGGAAGCGCTGCAGGATGCCGATAACGGTGGATTCCAAACCCTGCGTCTGAACAAAGCTCCATACGTCCACAAGATTCTTCCACTGATAATAGATGGCAAGGCTGCCAAAAGTATTGATCCAAAGATACACGAACATGGATGGAGCAAACACATTCATGAGGAGGAATTGCCGCACTGTACGCCCCTTGCCCAGCCGGGCAAGATATAAACCGATGGGAGGACCATAGGCAAAAAACGCGCCCATGTACACGATGATCCATGAATCAGCCCAGCGGTCACTCATAAATTCCGTACTGACCAGCGTGCTGTTGCGGATAAAATTGGTCAGCATGTAGCCGAAAGCTTCCGTGCCCATATTCAAAATAAACAGCGTAGGCCCGAAAAGGAAGATATAGAACAAAATGATAAAAAACATGCGGGTATTCTGTGCCGCCAGAAAATTCATGCCCCGCTTGAGCCCGGTCGTGGAGGACCCCACAAAAAATGCCGTCGCCACAAGGGCCACGATGGCATTCATGGCGAAACTGCGCTCAAGGCCGGTAAGGTAGGACACGCAGCTTGATATCATCATGATCAGCGCGCCGATGCTGCTGATGACGGTACAACAGATGGAGAACAGGCACGCGGCGTGCACAATGTTTTTAGCCAGGGAATAGTGCTTGCGCGGCATGACAAGGTCGAGGCCGCTGATGATGGACAAGGGAAGATGTTCGTTGAAAGCCATCAGGGCGAAGGCTACGCCGCAGATGGCATAAATACAGTATTGGGCAATGCTCCAATGCATGGCGGACTGGGAAATGGCGAACAGGGCGGCTTCGTGGGATTTCGGCGCGATGCCGAGATTCTGCGGCGGCTGCATGAGGTGGTAAATGGGTTCGCCTATGCCCCAGAACAAAATGCCGATGCCGATGCCGGAGCACAGCGAGATGGCAAACCAGCGGAAAAAGCTGAAGTCGGGTTTTGCGTCCCTTCCGCCTATGCGTATGCTTCCAATAGGAGAACAGACGATGCCGAAGGTGAACAGCATGACAAGGAAGCTGAAAAACACCGAAGCCCACCCAAGATCCTTGACAATCTTGTCCTGCAACAAGTCCATGAAGCGGATAAAGGGCTCAGGAAACGCGATGGCGCTCACGATAAACGCAAAAACGGATAAAAAGCCAATGGCAAAGGGGATGGTATCGAGACGCTTTCCCTCTGTGCGCACGCTTAACTCGTCTTGCATACAGGCTACCTCACTGAACAGTAACGCGTTCTGTTTGGGGGGAAGAAGACAGGGGGTGAGGCCATGACACGGCGTAACGAAAACGTAACCGTTCATCAGAATCACAGCTGAATGGACGGATCGGCCTGCGAAGCCCCCTCCTGTTCTTTCCCAAATCCCATGTACTGTAGGGAAAACATATTGCCGTCAAACCTTATAAAAGTATCTTTTGAGTAAAAAGGGGGCCAATGCCCCCTTCCTTTACTCCTTAAAGCAGATGGCATCCATTTCCAACAGACAGCCGTGGGCAATGTTGCTGACTTCCACACAGACACGGGCCGGACGGTGTTCACCCATGAACGCCGCGTACACTTCGTTGAATGCGGCAAAATCATCCATGTTGGTGACAAACACCGTCGTCTTGGCAATGTCGGTGACGGCAAGGCCGGCGGCTTCGAGCACGGCCTTCATATTCGCCAACGTCTGGACGGCCTGTTCTTTCATGCCGTTGCCGACGACTTCCCCGGTAACGGGGTGAAAGGGGACCTGACCGCACAGATAGTAGGTGGAACCGGCCTTGACGCAATGGGAATAGGGGCCGACAGACGCGCAGGCCTTGGGCGCATGAATGAATTCCATAACTGACTCCTTGGGCGATGACGCCGTTTCACAGTTGCGCTGTTTTTTGCCGCTCCCGGCCCAATATGCGGATCAAAAAGCGGCATAGTCGGGAAAAACATACCTCCCGAATACGAATTGCATTAGGGGAGAAGGAGTATGGCCTGCACCGACGGGGCCAAGGCAGGGACACGCCCTGCCCTGCCTCCGGGCGCGGGCGGCCGACATACAGCCGCCCAGCCATGTTGCGCTTTTTTAGATTTCCGACTTGGCGTTGAACTCTTCCCACATCAGGCGGGCGGTGGCGCCGATGGTGGTCAGGGGTTCCGGCGGGATGTGGGAGGGAGTGGCGATGCGGCGCAGGAAACGGAGTTCCTCGCTGTCTATGCCGTTGATCCATTCGGCGATGTAGTGACCCATCAGGCAAGTCTTGGCGACGCCCGCGCCTTCGCCGCTGGCGGAGGCGTATACGCTGGGGTGCTTCTGGGTCATGAGCGGGCGGAAATTCATGGTCATGTTGATCATGCCGCCGTAAATGAACTCGAAGTTGACGTGCTTGATTTCCGGGAAGCGGTTTTCAAAGGCCCGGCGCAGCTTGGGAATGGCCCTGCGGATGCGCTGATGCGACGTGGTGAGGTGCGTGGCGTAGCTGAAGCCGTTACGCACATACAGACGGTTGTCGGTCGTGAAGCGCACCGTGGTCCCGGCGGGATGCCCAGCCGTGCAGCCCCAAGGCTTTACGCCTTCAAAATACTTCATTTCCTTGTCGTTGAGCTGGCGGGTGAACGCGCCATACGAAAGCACCGGGCAGAACACGCGCTTGACGATGCCGAATTCCTCAATGAAAGGCCCGCCGGTCACAATGACGGTCTTCGCGGTGATTTCCTTGCCGTTCAGCAGGGTCACGCGGGCGCGGGTGCCTTCCTCGATACGCATGACGGGGCATTCCTCGAATACGTCCACGTTTTCCGGCAAGGTGGTATACAGCCCGCGCAGCACGTCGGCGGGGTTCACCAGCAGCGTCCCGGGGGTGTACAGAGCCTTTTTATAGTACCGGGTGCCTATGCGCTTGGCGAGTTCCTCGCCCTCATAAATCTCATAGTGCACCTTCATCTGATCAAGCTCTTCGGATTCCGTCTCAATGAGCTTGAAACTCTTGGTTTCGGAACAGCACAGATACTTGCCGCAGGGATCCCAGTCCACCTTGATGCCCGAGTCTTCGATGGTCTTACGCATCCGGCCGATAATGAACGTATTGAGCTTGTAGTACATCTCATTATCTTCAAAGGTGGAGTTTCCCTGATCGCCGAAATTGTGCGGAACGTCGATGATGAAACCCGCGTTCTTGCCGCTGTCGCCATTACCGATTTTGATGGCTTCGAAGACGGCTATCCTGGCTTCAGGCTGGAGTTCGGCCAGTCGGCTGGCGCAGCCGTAGCCGCCGTAGCCGCCGCCCACGATCACGTAATCGTATTCCTTGCCGATCTTCTCATGCCCCTTGAAGAGGTGATCCTTGAAGGACGACATTTCAAGCCAGCTCAGCCCTGTCGTTGTGGGGAAACGCTTCACGTCACGCATATTTTTTACCTACCCTCGAATAGAAGTTGTCTCTTCTGCGTAAGGCCGGGGATCCCGGCCCTCCCTCAAAGCCGTTTTCCGTCAGCGCGCCTGCAGCACGATGCGGGCATCCGCCACGGCAAGCCCCTTTTCCCAAGCGAACACGGGGTTCAAATCGACCTCCGCGATGTCGCGCAGTTCGTCCACCATATGCGAAATCAGGCAGGCGGCTTCCGCCAGCGCTTCCAGATCGCAGGGCTTGCTGCCGCGCGCGCCCTGAAGCATGGCAAGGCCGTTGATCTCACGCACCATCCGGCGGCAGGAAGGCATGTTCACCGGCGCCACACGGAAGGATACATCTTTAAGGATTTCAACAAAAATACCACCAAGTCCGAACATGACCGTAGGCCCGAAGGTGCTGTCCCAGCTTGAACCGATGATGCATTCCACGCCGCCCTTCAACATGGGCGTCAGCATCACGCCGAAGATATTGGCATCGGCCTTGTAGTTGCGGCCGTTGGCGACCAGACGCTCAAAAGCCTCGCGTGCCGCCTCGGCGGATTCGATATTGAGGGCCACGCCTCCGGCATCCGTCTTGTGCAGGATGTCGGGGGAAACGATCTTCATGACGGCCTTGCCGCCGATCTTTTCCCACATGGCTGCGGCTTCATCCGCCGTAGCGGCCAGATAATGCGGGGCGAGATCCACACCGTAGGCACGCAGCACTTCACGCGCTTCGGTCTCCACCAGGTTGACGCGGCCTTCCGAACGCACACGGGCAAAGATGGCTTCGGCCTTTTCCCGGCGTCCGGCGGGCAGCTCGGGCGGCACGGAACCGGCCTCTTCCAGAAGGGCGGCGCGGCGCTCGCTGTATTCCACAAGCACGCCCATGGTACGGACGGCTTCATCCACGGCCCCGAACACGGGCACGCCCTGCTCGCTGAGGTATTTCAGGCAGTCGGGCTGCTGGGGTTGGTAAATGGAGTGCATGACCACGGGCTTGTCGCCCTTCCGGATGCGCTCGGCCATGCTCTTGGCCACATCCATTTCCAGCACGCGGAATTCTTCGGACAAATCCGCATACCCGCCGTACAGTCCGACTATGACGATCCCGTCCACGTCCGGATCATCAAGAAGCACCTCGAGACAGCGATCGAACACCCACATGTCCCCCTCGGGCGTACCCGCGAGGTCGACGGGGTTCTTGATGGGGCAATGCGGCTTGAGTATGGCACGCAGCTTTTCCTGCGTGGCCTCGGAAAGCACGGGGGCTTCCAAATTGTTGGCCTCGCAGAAGTCCGTCGCCATAACGCCGTGCCCGCCGCCGTCGGTAAGGACGGCTATGCGCTTGCCGTGGGCGGGTTTGCACTTGGAAAAGGCTTCCGCCGCATCCAACAGCTCGTTGGGGGTGTTGACGCGCACCACACCGGCCTGCGCCAGAGCTGCATCGAAAATCTTTTCGCTGCCGGCGAGGGAACCGGTGTGCGAAGCGGCGGCGCGGGCTCCGGCGGCACTGCGGCCGATCTTGATGGCGGCAATGGGCTTGCTCACCGAGGTACGGCGGGCGGCTTCAAGGAACTTGCGTCCATCCTCCTCGTTTTCCACGCGAAGGCCTTCCATATAGAGGAGCATGACCTTGGTGTGATCATCCTGCTCGATATACCGGACAAAGTCATTGAAGCGGACATCCATCTGGTTGCCGATGGTGGCCCAGCAGCTGTAGCCCATGCCGCGCTTTTTGGCGTTGAAATTCAGATCGATGCCGAAGTTGCCGCTCTGCAGCACGAGGCTCATGGGGCCGGGGGCAAGGTCAATGATGCTCGCGTTCAGGCTGACCGCCGAACTGTACATCCCCATGCAGTTGGGGCCCATGATGCGCATGTTGCCCTTGCGGGCGATCTCCAGCATCCGGCGTTCGATTTCCTTGCCTTCGGGACCCGTTTCGCCAAAACCGGTGGAAACGACGATCCCGGTCTTCACGCCCTTCTCCACGCACTGCTCGATGATGGGCAGGATGTGCTTGGGCGCGATGGCGATGATGGCAAGATCCACTTCGCCGGGAACGGACAGGATATCGGGATAGGTCGGCTGGCCGAGGATTTCGCCGCCGGAGCGGGAAATCAGATGGATTTCTCCCTGAAACTTGTTGTCGATCAGGCTTTTGGCCGTCCAGTAGCCGTATTTCTTGGTGTCCGAGGAAGCACCAATGAGCGCTACGCTTTTGGGACGGAACAGAGGAATAAGGTCGGACATGATGCTCTCCATATAAGCGTTCTCTGTGACCGGCACTCCGTCATTGCGGAATCTGAGAAGACTTCTCCGGAAAACTCCGGAAAAAGCTGTTCCGCGCGCTACTCTTCCACAACGCCGACGGCGACATCGGGACAGACCACGCCGCAGATGTTGCAGAGCACGCACTTTTCCGGATGCACCCGTTCGATATAATTGTATCCTTGCCCGTTGATTTCCGTACCGATGGCCAGAACCCCCTTGGGGCAGGCATCCACGCACAGGCCGCAGGATTTGCAGCGGCGGGCATCGATCACGTGGGTCTTGGTCTTGCTCATGGCTTATTCCCCTTTCCCGGCGGCTTCATAGCCAGCGTTGAAGGCTTTGATGTTGAACTCAAGCAGCTCGGGTTTCTTCTTGCCCATCGTCTCCTCGAGCACGGCCATGATCGTTTCACGCTTCAAGAGCTTCGTCTTTGCGATGACGGCACCCAGCATCACCATATTGACGCTGCGTACCGATCCCACTTCCACGGCGATTTCGGAGACGGGCAAAAGGATCTGCGTGAAGCCTTCGGCCGTGCCCGGATTCTCCACCAGCGAGGCGTTGGTAAACAACATGCCGCCGGGGGCCACGCCGTGGAGACACTGCTCATAGATGGACTGGCTCAGCGCCACGGCGATGGTGGCGTCATTCTCCACAATGGGGCTGCCGATGGCTTCGTCGGAAATGATGATGAAGGCAGTGGAGTCGCCGCCGCGCTGCTCAATGCCGTAGGTCTGCGTCATGACGACCTTCAGGTTCTCCCTCATGGCGCCCTCGCAGACGAGTTTGGCCATCAGCGCAGAGCCCTGCCCCCCCGATCCGGAAAACATACATTTGACCAGCATGATTTCTACTCCATTTCGCTTTTGAAGACCTGAGGCTTGAAGTAACCGAGCATTTCTTCGGAGCACCATTTATAGGAATCCCGCACGCTCTTCTTCAGGCCTGTGGGGCACGGGACAATGACTTCGACGAACGAGTAGCCGAGGCCTTTCACCTGGCATTCAAAAGCCTTCTGGATACTCTTTTTGGCGTGCATGATATGCTTGGGCGTGGCCACGCTTTCACGGGCGAGGTACTTCACGCCGGGCATTTCGCGCATCATTTCGGGCACCAGCAGGGGGTAGCCCTGCCAGGTCACGTCGCGGCCCTTGAGCGTGGTTGCGGTCACCTGACCGTCCAGAGTCGTGGGGGACATCTGGCCGCCCGTCATCCCGAATACGGAGTTGTTGACCATGATCGACGTGATGGGCATCCCCTTGTTGGCCGCGTGCATCAGGTCGCCAAGGCCGATGGCGCAGGAGTCTCCGTCGCCGCAGTAGGTGAACACGATGTTGTCGGGACGACAAAGCTTGTAGCCCACCGCGAACGAAGGGGAACGCCCATGCGTGGCTTCAATGGCATCCACATCCATATAATGGTGGGAGAAGCCGCCGCAGCCGATGCCCACAATGGCAATGGCGCGTTCGCGGATGCCCAGCGTTTCAATGGCTTCAGCCACCAGACGGGTGACGATGCCGTGACCGCAGCCGGGACAGTAACTGGTCAGCTTGTCCAGATTCAGAGTCTTGCCGTATTTCGCGCTGAGATTTTGCATTCTGATTACTCCTCCAACAGACGGTTCACTTCAGCGGTCATTTCCGCGAGGGTGTACATGGGCATATCGCCGCCGGTCTTGCCGAAGAAATGCACCGGGACGCGCCCGTTCACGGCAAGGCGCACGTCATCCACCATCTGACCGTGGTTCATTTCGACGACAAGAATCTTTTTCAGCGTGGAAGGCAGGTTCTCGAACGCCTTATCCGGGAAAGGCCACAGCGTGACGGGACGGATGCTGCCCACCTTCTTGCCCTGTGCCCGCAGATTGGCGACCAGATCCTTGCACATGCGGCCATGAATGCCGAAGGCGACGACGATAAGTTCGGCGTCCTCAGTGTTGCTTTCCTTCCACTGCTGCTCCTTGGCGCGGATGGTTTCGTACTTGGCGCGCAGGTGCTCGTTCATGACGTAGCCGTCCGCGTGGGAATAGCTGCCGGTGATGAGCGCGCGCTTGGGATGATCCTTGGTGCCTGTATAGGCCCAAGAGGACGTATCGTATTCAGCCGAATAATCATGATATTCCGGAAGAACCGCCGTTTCCGTGGTCTGGGCTGTCACGCCGTCGAACACGAAAAGAACCGGAGTGCGGTAGGTGTAGGCGAGCCGGATCCCCTCAGGGACGAGATCCACGATTTCCTGACCATCGGAAGGCGCGAGCACCGGCACATGGTAGTCGCCATGCCCGCCGCCGCGGGTGGACATGTAGTAATCGCTCTGCGCACCCAGAATATCGCCGTCGCCCGGGCCCACACGCATGGAGTCGAGCATCAGGCAGGGCAATTCGGCACCGCACATGAAGGAAATAGCTTCCTGCATGAGCGTCATGCCGGGCCCGGAACTGGAAGTCGCACACAACATGCCCGTACAGGCCGCGCCCGCCAAGGCGCTGGAAACGGCAAGCTCGCTTTCCATCTGCAGCATCTTGCCTCCGTACTGCGGCAGGATGACGGCCATGCGCTTCATGACGTCGGTCGCTGGGGTAATAGGGTAGGCAAAATGGAATTTAACACCACAACGCGCCAAACTTTCCGCGAATGTTTCCGTGTTTTTTAAAAACATGGTCTGCTGAGTCATACGCACCTCAATGGCAATCACAGTGTCGTGAATGAAACTAAAAACATCAGCCTCAGGCTCGTGAGCCTTTTTTCAGGATGCTTGCATAAACCGGGAAACCGAATCTTTTCTCAAAAACATACCGTATAATGGTATGATATACCATTTATTTCAGGTTAGACGCACTGTATTTCTATGTCAATAGGGGAACCGACTTTTTATGTTCAAATCTCTCATCCGTTCTATTTTAACGAATGGTATAAGTATATTATGAAATATTTATTTTCTCAGAGCCATAGCCGCCCTCTTCTCCGGTGCCCGCATATTCCACAAACAGCAGGCATCGGCAATCCTATCCCGTTTTCATGCCCGTTCCGGTCCCATCTCCCGGACAAGCTCTCTCCGCAGGCTTTCTATAATCATAATAAGCTCTATTTTTTGAGTAAAAAAACACAATAAAGTTCTTTTCCTGTTTTTATGGACTCACCGTTTTTTTCTGAGGGTGATTGACATACCGGCAAAATGCGTTTTATATTTCAGTACGACATACCGTAATTCGGTTTATTTTGCTTCTTAACAGGCTAAGGGGATGTAAACCTTCACCACTCTCTTTAAGGAGAACCACGGCATGAGTGGAGCAAGACAGATCAGTTTCGAAGATGCCCCGTTTTCGGCCATTCATAAAAAAATTACCGCCGGCACCTTCATGGGCCAGATCAGCGACGGCTACACGCTGGGCATTGTCGGCATTTCGCTCAACTATGCTATGGAACCTCTGGGGCTTACCAGCTTCTGGATGGGGCTCATCGGTGCCGGTTCCATGTTCGGCATCTTCTTCGGCAGCCTTCTGGCGGGCATCACGGCGGATAAAATCGGCAGACGGCCTCTCTACGCTTCACTCATGCTGCTGACGGCCATCGTTTCCGTGCTGCAATTCTTCCTTTCCGATCCGCTGCTCATCGCCATAGTGCGCTTTGTCCTGGGTATGCTCATCGGCGCGGACTATACGGTGGGCATCCCACTGCTCAGCGAATGGGCTCCGGCCAAAAAACGCGCGGGCATCCTGGGGTGGCTGCTGGTCTTCTGGACCATCGGCTATTGCATTTCGTATATTGTCGGCTTTTTCATGGACGGTTTTGTCGCCGCCTTTGGCAACGACGGCTGGCGTCTCGTGCTCTGCACTTCCGTTGTGCCCAGCCTGATCGCCCTCCTCATCCGCTTCGGCACGCCCGAATCCCCCCTGTGGCACATCGCCAAGGGGCGCTCTCAGGAAGCTCTCGCCAACATCCATGTCTATCTCGGCAACCAGTATGGACTGCCTGATCGCGGAGAGGAAAAGCCCGCTTCCACTTCGTGGTTCGCGCTGTTCGCTCCTGAGCAGTGGCGCAATACGGTGGTGTCCGGCGTGTTCTTCTTTGCCCAGGTGCTGCCTTTCTTTGCCATCAGCATCTTCCTGCCGCTGGTGCTCACCAAGATGAATATCCAGAACCCCAACGCCTCCGGCGTGCTGTACAACGTGTTCACCCTCATCGGCGTGCTCGTGGGACTCTGGGTATACGGCATTGCAACCCGCCGCGCTTATCTGCTTTGGACTTTCTACGTATCCGCGGCGATCCTTACTGTGATGATCCTGTGGACCTCAATGTCCCCGCTCGTCGCGCTCATCATGATCACCGCCTTTGCCCTAGTGCTCGCGGCCTCCATCGTCCCCGAATTCTCCTATCCCGCTGAACTGTTCCCAACGGAACTGCGCGGCTCCGGCGTAGGCCTGACCATTGCCATCAGCCGTTTCGGCGCGGGCGGAGGCACCTTCCTCCTGCCCATCGTAAGCGAACAGTTTGGCATCCATATGGCCCTCTGGTGCTGTGTGATCACCCTGCTCTTCGGCGGCATCATCTGCCACATGTGGGCACCTGAAACCTCCGGCAGAGGCAAAAAATAGCCCCCCGACCAAGGGCAATTCGGTTTGGCCTTGGTCCCGGCCACTCCGAATTGCCCATTTCATCAAGAATGACCCTCTAAATGTGGCGTTCTCTTTTATTCAGGCAACAGATGAAAAGTTGCGAAGAGATCGACAAACGGGCGGCTCCGATGAGGAACCGCCCGTTTCGTTTATTCTGTGATCACTCTGTGCCGGATTATGCGCCATTTTGTACAGATAGCGATCAAAAACGATCGCTCTGTGCCAGCGCCGCAGCACTCCCCAAGCGTTAAATCAACATAGCCACGTGCCGCACAAAGGGATTCAAACCGTGTACCGAATACCCCGCTATACAGGATTGCTCGCTACCCCATTCGGTGCCAGCGGCACATCAAAAACATGAATGCACAAAAAAAGCCCTTATGGATATTATCCATAAGGGCTTGAACTTTCTGGTTGCGGGGGCAGGATTTGAACCTACGACCTTCGGGTTATGAGGCCACCCAGTGGAAAGCCTCTTTAACCCTTCTCCACTGAAATCGAAGAGTTACGCTACCCTCAAAAACCGCTTGGCCTGAATACGGGCATCATTTCTGAGCTTTGATGCTGACACTCTGCTGAGTATCTGCTGACAAGCAGTGTCAGCAACCAATCAGCAACCTATTTAATTCTATAGTGATTTAAGCAACGACCTCAGCAAGCACGAAGGGAATCCCGACGCCCTGAGTTCTGAAGAACAAATAGCCAGGTTTGCCTGAAGCGTCAATCCCTGATTTCAGTCCATCCCCCCTATTGGCTCTACAGGTGTTCCCTAAATGGAAGGCGACAAACCTCCTTGCTTGAGACCATCTCCCGGCAGCTTTAGATGAATCGTCCACCTGTAGCCTCGGGAGGTTTTTATGTTGAAAAGCGCTGCCGTTGTTTTTTCTTGCCTGCTCTGTTGTATGCTTCTCGTCGCCGCAATCTCCTCAGTTGTCGTTTTCCTGTATCACCACTACTACCTCCGACCCCATGAAATGATCGTGGTTGATTTCCGTGCTCTGTCAGAGGCCAAGCTGTCTCAGATGGTGGAGGACTCACGAAACGGACATCCCGCCTCAGCCACGGACATCAAAAAATTCATTGGCCAACTTCATCAGGTCATTACCGAGGAAGCCGGGCAGCGCCCGGTGTATCTCGCGGGAGCCGTTTTCAATCCGAGTACAAACCTCACCTCACGAGTGGCCGCCCGTCTGAGTATTGATCTGGGGAAAGCGGGCAGCAAAACGCTCCCGGCGATGGCGGATCGCGTGGCCCAATCTGTTCAACAAAAGAAAACATCTCCGTCTACCGACATTTCCAATCCAGCACAGAGCGAATAGGAGGCCCTATGCAATGGAGTCTCAGAATGGCGCTCCTCTCGGGCGTTGTGTTCGCCGCATTGTGCGGGCCAGCCAAAGCGGACTGGTTTTCGGATTTGACTGACAGAATCCAGACCAACAGTCCCGCAGCGTGGGAGGGGCAAAAACGGGGATACTATACCGGGGGCGGCTTCGGCCTTCGGCTCAAAACCTCGCGGGAACCCCTGCTGAACATTCAACCGCCGCGCATTAGCGCCGGGTGCGGTGGTATTGATGCGTTCTGGGGTGGTTTTAACTACTTGCGGCCCGAATATTTAGTGCAGGCGTTCCAGAACATTATGTCGGCAGCACCGGCTTACGCATTTAAGTTGGCCTTGCAACAGCTTTGCGACCCCTGTGACGATGTGATGAGCGCCCTCCAGCAGATTTCGCAGGCCGCGAACAATCTGGCGCTCGACGAGTGTGGTTCGGCCCAAGCCCTGGTGAACATGGGAGGCGACGCGATTTCTTCCATGTTGGGCATGGACGCGAACCAGGGCACGTCCGAGTTCGGAATCTGGGTTTCTGACAAGGCGAACAAGCTAACCTCGGGCGTCGCCAAATTCAACGATGAGGTTCGCAAACTCCAAAACTACGCATTTTGCGGAGGATTCTCCAATCACGAAGATTACGACAGATGCGCGACTTTTGTGGATATTTCCGGTTCTCTCTGGGACAAAGCCCGCAAAGTGGATCGAACCGCACAGAATCTGCCGGATGAATCCTTTTTCCAGATGGCGCGGGCCCTGTTTGGCGAAATGATCGTCACCCCGTCTGAACCGGGAGACGGAGAAGATAAGGCCACGACCATGTACGGAGTGGACTATTACGATCCGTGCCCCACAACCACAGTGAAAACCGTTGTCGCCAACATGCTCGGCAATCTGACCGCGACCGCCACGTCCAAATCGGCGCAGAACCAGGATGCCACATTGCCGGACGGAGCCTCATCCGGAGCCATTGTCCCCACACCGCCATCCGGCACTGTGGACGCCTCGTCCGAATTGAGCAGGATTGCCTTCCGGGACGTGATCCGCCGCGACGATACGGCCATCGGAGTGACAGAGTGCCAGGTCCGGGAGATGCCCGATTCTCTTAAAGTGTACCAGCGAGCCAAAAACGCCATCGAAACAATTGCCGACGCCATGCAGAACAACCCGCAGACGACGCTGGACAATTCCGTCATCGATGTGGTGCTGCAATCTCGCCTGCCCGTGTACCAGATCATCAACTCTCTGGCCTATCGCGGTTTCTACGGCGGTGCGCTCACGCATGAGGAAAAAGCGGCACTGATCAAACTGACCAGCATCGGTTATGTCCAGTTTTTACTGGAAGAGTTTGTCATGCGGGCAGAGGGCATCTTGGATCAGGCGTACATTCAGCTCTCCACCAGCAAAAAAGCGGCTCCGGTTGACCCACAATCTCTGGAGGCGGGCTATCAGGCCATCAAAAAACGAATGGCGTCATTCCGGCGTGAATTGATGGAGAGTTTCCAAGATGTTCACCAGACATACATGACGGCATTTAAAGAAAATCTCCAATTCCAACAGATGCGCGATTACTACCAGTCCCTCCTGAAAAACAGAGGGATTCAGTCCGTGTTCAGTGGTCTGTAATCAGGAGGTCAGTATGTTGCTTTCAAAAATGGCATCCATGTTTCGCACGGATCGCTTGACCGACTGGCTTCCATACCTCGCCTATGACGAGGACCGGGACCTCTATGTCAATGCGGACGGAACATTTGGGTTCATACAGGAAATCGCGCCTGTGATGTTCGCGGGCGAGCAATTGCTCAACGGCCTTACATCGGTGCTGGAACAAGAATGGCCGACAGACGCTCTCATCCAGATCATTTTGTATGCCGACCCCAATATGACGGGAATCATCGACAGGTACTCCTGCATCCGTAACCGGTTACTTGATGTCAGCGATCCGCGTGAGGCGTTTTTGCATGAGTGGTCACTGTGGCAAGCTGGATATTTACGTAAGCATTGCCGCCAAGGCATTAGCACGGACGTGCCTGTCCCCTTCAGAAACTTCCGTTGCTTTCTGACGGTGAAGGTGCCGTGCTCGATCCGGGACATCCAGGGAGATTCCTCTCAAGCGGCGGATCGGCTCGCGGTGGTTCGGGACAATTTGTTGGGCGTGTTCCGCAGCAATCAGATCTGTACTCAGAACACGCGGCCCGAATCCTTGATCCAGGTACTGTGGCAACTCTGGAATCCGGGGCATGGTTTTCTGGACCGTAATCTGTGGGACCAGCGCCGCCCCATCCGTGAGCAAGTCATTGCGCCCGATACGGAAATCACCCGTTGCCGAGCCGGTGTAGTCGTTGATGGCTACAGGGTGGCTGTGAAAACGCCGCAGGTCTACCCCCTATCCATTACATCGGTGAAGGCCAATCTGCTGATTGGGGATCTTTTCGGCTCCAATTTGCAACAAATTTGTTCCCCCTTTGCTTTGACACTCCAGATCGATCCCATGCCCGCGGACAACTCGCTCAATTTCAAAAGTGAAATCACCGGGATGCAGCATACGGCGTTCAAGGCGCTCGCGCCCAGAATAGCCCGTAAAAACGAAGAGTTTTGTTGGGCGGCCTCGCAACAGGAACAGGGAACAAAATTTCTGCGCGGGTATCTCACCTTGGTCATGTATGACAACCAGCCCTGCACCGACGCCTCCGGTACAGGAAACTGTTCCCGTAACGAATCGATGGCGGTAACAGTGTGGGAAAACCAGGGCTTCCGACTGCAAAATGAACTTTTTGCCGGGCTGGAATACATGATGGCGGCCATGCCCTTTGGACTGTACCGGCCAGCGCTCAAGAACATGAGGCGCATGGTATCGGCTCCTGCGGGGAGTTTGGCTCTACTCGCGCCCATCCAGGCGGATTGGCGGGGAACGGAAACCGACGCCATGCTGTTCCTGACGCGCCGGGGGCAGCTTTGTTCGTTGGATTTTTTCGACTCGGATACCAACTACAATTTTGCCGTCGCGGCACCGAGCGGTTCCGGCAAGTCATTTTTGGTCAACAAAGTGCTTCAAGAGCACGCCAGCCGAAAAGGGATTGCCTATGTCGTGGACGTGGGAAAATCCTACAAAAAGCTATGCGGGCTCCAAATGGGGCAATATGTCGAATTTGAGGAAGGTAAAAACATGAGTGTCAATGTTTTTTCCGAACTCACCGCCGAACTGTTTGCCCTGGATGAGATGGAGAATCGGGCTGTCCCTGAAGATTCCATAAAAAACAGGGAGGAGCGGGCAACTCTGCTCACAATGTATACGCAGCTCCTTTCGGTCATGGCTTCGCCACGGGAAAGCATTTCGGACTTGGAGCAAGCTATCCTCTCCAATTGTATCATTGAGGGATATACCCGCCTGCGCCCGGGCGAAATCATGGAAGTCGATAGATTTGTAGACATTCTGGATGCCAAGCAGGCGGACAATGACCGTGCGGGCAAGCAAGAGTTCGTCTACGGGCAACTTGCCGAGCGTCTCCGCAAATACTGCCGGGGAGGCGAGTACGGAAAATGGTTCCATGGCAAAATGAATATCAATTTTGAACGTCCTTTTGTGGTGTTGGAACTGGAACAACTCAACGCCATGAAAGATCTCAGAGAAGTCATTCTACTGCTTCTCATCTCCATTGTGGAAAGACAATTCTACCTTGGAGACCGAAAGATTCCCAAACTTCTACTCTGTGACGAGGCGTGGGATCTTTTTCGCAACCCCAACACGGCAGCATTTATTGAGACTGCCTACCGGCGTATGCGAAAATACCATGGATCAATCGGGACCATTGTACAGAGTTTTCTGGATTTTTCGCGCAAAGGCAATTCGCAGGTCGGGCAGGCTATCCTTTCCAACAGCGAATGGAAGCTCGCATTGCAGCCAAAAATTGAAGAACTCAAGGAGTGTGTTGAAAATCATTTGATTACGTTGAATGAAGCACAGATGCACATTGCCGGTACAGTACGCACAACGAAAGGAAGCTACTCCGAGGTTCTTCTGCTCTCTTCAAAACAATCCACTGTATTTCGATTCATTCCCACAGAAGCGGAAAAAGTCGCCTACACGACATCTCCAGTGGAAATGCAGATGTACGAGGACATTCAGACCGCGTTGGAGAAACAGGGGCGAGGAGAATCCCCCGAACCGCTTCGGGTTTTGAGCCTGAGCTGTTACGCGAATGCACTGCTGGCCCAAGGCTACAGTCCCCAGGACGCCGAGCGCCTCGCCCTGGAACGCGAGGAAGAGGCCCTCGCCTACGCGAACCGGCAATTCCAGGCCGCTTGAGGGGGTTGCATGCACTTCCAGGTTTATTGCTTCAATGACGGCTATCCGTTGTACCTTTTTCTGAGCGGGCTTCGGAGTTACTTCGCCTCGCCGGAATGGAGCGGGCTTGTCTTTTTGATGGTCAGCGGACTGACACTCGCGGGCATTCTGATGGTCCGCCAAATCAGTCCTCTGGGCTATTTCAAAGCCTATGCCGGTCCACTTCTGCTCTATGCCTTGTTTTTCAGCCAGACTGCCCAGATCCGCATTCAGGATGAGTGGGCCCATGAAGCCTACACCATCGACAACATGCCTGTGGGAGTCGCTATTCCTCTCTCCGTCTGCTCCACGCTGGAAAAAGTGGTGCTTGATATGGTGGAAACGCACATCATGCCGCCAGACATGACAAGTTTTTCAGATTTTGATTTCTTCATGGAAGCAGCGGCACTCGGGGAGGTGCTCAACGGCAAGGCCATAAGCCAGTTTGAAGCCGTATCCTCCGTGGGCAGGTACTTTGACGATTGCGTACTGAAAGGCATTGCCACAGGATTTGTCAATGAGAGCGCCTATTACCGCAGCGGAGATCTTCTTACTGACAGCTACATGCCATGGGGAGTCTATTTCACGGAACTGGTCAACAGGGACGGGACGCGGGATGTCATGACCTGTAAAGCGGCCTACAACCGGCTGTGGGGCACGGTTAAGGACGAGGCCCAGAACATGGGACCGGAAGGCATGGCGGACTATCTGTCCAACCTTTTCGGTGGACGGCACAAAAATGTCGCTGACACGATCATGGCAATGGACAGTCTGGCCTCGACGCTGTTTCCCGGCCACCAGAGCACGTCAGAGGCGTTGTTCCAGCAGGCGTTCATGATGAATGGCCTGCAATCGAGTCTGGCGCGATCCAATCCGCAGATGCTATCGGCCATCTCCCAGGCGGAAGTGTCCCAGGCGACGGGTATCGCGGCCGCGAGCAGCGTATATATCAAAAAAGCACCCAAATTGCGGGCGATGATGAAACTCGTGATCGTGGGCATGTTGCCTTTGATCGCCGCCTTTTTTCTGGCTCAGAGCGGGCAACCGTTTTTACACTGGTGCGCGGCCCTGCTGTCCGTTTCATTATGGTTGCCCATCATGGCGATCATCAAGGCAACGTATGTCGCCTCGGCCATCAATGAGTTACAGGGGATGATCCTGTCCACAGGAGGCGTAACGCTCCCCAACAAGCTCCGATTGATGGCCTGGATAACGGATACCAGCACCGTGGCCGGAACGCTGGCGTTCACCATTCCCACGTTCGCCGCCATGATGCTGCAAATGATGGTCCCGCGTTTGGCGATGGCCGTAGGCGGTATGGTTCTCGCTGCCAAAGGAGCGGAAGGGTTTGCTCAGAGGTCCGGGATGCAGGCATTGCAGGGCGCGGAACGTTCAGCCCGTGAGCTGGAGCTCGATAAGGTGAACGGGATGTTCTTGGAGGCCGGTGATACGCATCTGGCGCGGAACGAACGAATGAACCAACTGGTTGGCGTACATGACAACGTGGCCTTCGGCCGCAATACGGGCGCCAGCCCCATGCAGTACAGCGGGACGCGCACCACGGCCATCGAAGGCCAGGGCTACGCCATCCAGGGAGGGCTGGATGCCAAAACGTCAAACAGCCTGCAACAGGCGGTCGCCAAGCAACAGGCCGTGCTGCACTCAGCACATGCCAGCGCGGCCTATAATTTTGCCATGGGCGAGGGTACGAGCCGGGGAAGCTCACAGTTCGAACGTTGGGAACAAGGCATGGATGAATCCCGGCAAAACCAGTACAGCGATGTGAAGCAGACGATCAGCGGCATCACAGAGCGCGTTGCAAAAAGCCACGGTTTTGAGGGCGAACAAGTGGCGCAGGCTCAGCGGGTTTTGAGCGCCGGGGCCTATGCCGGTGTGGATTTTTCTTCGGACAAACAAGCTCTTGGGGCTGTTTTTGAGGCATTCACCGGATCGAAGGTGGGCATGGGCGCCCGAGGTCAATTCAATGCCGCCATCCAGACCGGAGAGTCGGAACGGGCGAAGGTGGCGGTACAGGAGATCGCGGACGCGCTCAACGACAACAAAGAAGTGAGCAGCTATACTCAAGCTCGCTCCCTTGCCATAAGTGACGCCCATCGGACGGGGACCGGAGAAGAGTGGTCACAGTCGGCCACCAAACATGAGGGATTTCAGTCGGCCATGCAGCGCACGGATTCCGCCTGGCAATCTCTTTCCGCAACCCAAACACGTATGGCGGAAACCCAGGCCGCTTTTTCGGCATCAGCGGGAAAGACCATCAATACGGGTTCACTGCTCGCCGTGACCACCCGTGCGGATCTGGAGCTGATGGCAATGACCCCCGGCATGAACCGCCTGCACGGCGAGCTGCATCGTGGCGTCAATGACATCGACAACCTGCGCATCGCCGCAAACGCCGATGTGACCGGGCTCATGCGCTCGTCTGAAAAAGGCGATACTCAGGCCCAGAGCGCGGTGATGAACGTGCTTGGAGTTGTGGCTAACAGCAACCAGTATAATGCGCAGGATGCGCGTCTCGCCATGAGCATCCTTGAACAGCGGACACAAACCGCCGGAGAGCTCGGGATGACGAACAACGAGCCCCCGAGGCACACAACGAGCGTAAATGGTGGAGCTGGCGCTGGCAGCGCGCTCCCCGGAAAGACAGGAAGCCTCATCAACGGTGTGGCTCACGAGGCGACCTTGTACAGAAACGGCTATGCAAGCGGTGTGGACGCGGGTCAAAGGCGGCTGGATGAAAACGTGGACACCGGCCGACTGGATACCGATTTTAGCCCCAATGAGTCCCTGAAATCAAAGGATACCTTCGGCGCGGAAACCGCGCGGCTCGCGGCGGGTTCGGCGTCGGATCGCGCGGCCCTGGATCGGGCGGCAAAGGAGGTGCAGCGGGATCTGCGCGATCAGGGCGTGCAGGTGGTGGATGATGTCAGCCACCTGGATGTCAACAAGGGAACACTCGAAAATACCCGTTCGGTACTCACTGGAGAAGCCGCCGATATTATTCTGAACCCCTTGGGGCAGGACAAGACAAAAGCTCTCGAAGACGCGCTTTCTTCTCTGGAGAAGAGATAATTTTTTGAGGCCATCCCGGGGACGCCCGGGACGACTTTCTGTCCTTTTTCCACTGGCTCCTCGCATTGACGCAATAGCGGGTTGGATCTATACATACGTATAGACCTTATCAGGAGGCACAGTTATGAGCCAAGTATATACAACCAAACTCTTCAAGAACGGCGCATCCCAAGCTGTGCGCTTACCCGCTGAATTCCGTTTTTCAGGACAGGAAGTCTATATTTTCCGTGACGAAATTACGGGAGATATTGTGCTTTCTGAAAAACCCCGTCCGAAAGCCTGGAAGGATTTTTTCTCTTCGCTGTCCGCATCCGAGGAGACTGAAGCGTTCATGGCCGAGCGTCCGATGAATGTCGCTCCCCGCGAGCGGGGCCTGTTCGATGAGGAGAGCAAGTAATGCTCTACATGCTCGATACGGATGTTTCCAGTTACCTCATTAAGGGGCGTTCTCCTGAAATTCAGACGCATATTCTGAACGTCAGCCCGGACGAAATCTGTATTTCAGCCATAACCAAGGCTGAACTTTTATACGGTTTGAAGCGTCTTCCCGACGATCACAGGCTTCAGCTCGTAGTGCGGCGCTATCTTAAAATCGTCACCATATTGCCTTGGGATGTGGACGCCGCCGAATACTACGCGGAAATACGGCACCAACTTGTCTCCACGGGCCAGCCTATCGGAGAAATGGACATGATGATCGCCGCCCACGCCATGTCAGTAGGCGCGACGCTTGTGACGAATAACTTGCGCCATTACCAGCGAATAGGCGCACTCCGTATTGAGGATTGGACACGCGCCGAATAAGTTCGATCAGAAAAGGCCATCCCGGAAAAACCAGGATGGCCTTTTTTTTACTGCCAAATTTACGCGGCTGGCTTATACCGTTCCAGATCCGCGCCCAGGATGTTCCGGGCATCGCCGGTGAATTTGGAATCCATACCGGCATAGGCGCTGGTCACACGATCAAAGAAACTCTCCTGCGGCAATCCGTTCCGATCAAGGAGAGGTATGCGCAGTTTCACAGGAGGCTGGCCCTGTGTAATGAGTATGCCTTGCCCCCGAGGCAGGCTTGTGAGCACTTCCGGAGGGAGCAGTTCGGTTTCGGCCATGTCCAGCCGCACGGCATAGCCTGAGCGGAACAGTTCTTCAGGGCCTTTGAGCCCCGCCGCCACATTCCGGGTCACAGTCATTTTGGGTATGGAGCATTTGCCGAGTGTTTCCACCAGTTCGGCGGCTTGTTCGCCGTCCGGGATACGCATGTACAATTTGTTGGAGATGAGGCCGTACATCTGCCGACGCACCGCGTCGCTGATCCGCGCCTCAATGTCCGCCGTTGTCTGAAGCCCAAGCACCAGATGTAAGCCCGCGGCGCGCATTTTGTTCAAAATATCCACAAAACCTTCATAAATAACCGAGTAGGTCTCATCCACATACAGGTACACCATTTTGAAAGTGGATTGCCGTGTGTACAGGGTGCCAATGTAGGATACCAGGTCTTGGATAAACAGCTTTCCCACGTTTGAAGAAACGTAACTGTCTTTCATGGATGCCAGGGAGAGGTACACCACCAGATTATTCTGAATGATTTTTTCCCAGGACAAACTCTCCTGCGCGGGGTTCAAGAGTTCACCGATATTTCCAGAGGAAAGCGATTTCAGAACTGGCAGCAACGAAGTGGTCATTTTCTGAAAATGGGTTTTGTCGTGATCCACTTTGGCTTCCAAGTCCCTGATCGCATATGCAAGTTGGTATTTATGAGCGTCGGAGATATTCGCCTTCACCAGAAATGTTCGGGCTTCGATCAAGAGGCTTTCTCTGTCCAGAACCGCATAGTGATACAGGGCTCTCAGGCTCGGTTTGATATTGATGAGGATCAACACATCCACAACGGTCGTCAAAACGTCATAGCAAAAGTCAATGAAAGGCTGTGAATTGCCATTGTTGGGCATGATGGTTGTAATCCGGCCCGCAATTTCGCCGGGTGTGCTGTAATTGGCAAAGGGGTTCATGGTTGCACTGATTTGAGGATGCGCGAGGGAAAAATATTCAAAGCCTCGCTCCCTCCCGCTTTCCTTGCAGATCTGGTAGGTCGCATCCAGCAGATCCCGGTCGGATTTGGGGTCCACGATAATGACAGGATGCCCCTGCCGGATGGACTGTGCGATGAGCAGTTCAAACGTCCTTGTTTTTCCGATGCCCGTGGTTCCGATGATCGCCGTGTGTTCCGGCAGCAGGTGTATTTGAGGTTGCTCCGCATCCGGGCTCACCAGCGCGTTGATCCCATGGATGTATGGCAACCCGCCCGCGTCCCGGGCCTGTCTGTCCATAGGCAGCAGAACCCGTTTCTCCGCGAGTTCATAAACCTCATGGTATGCTTGGGTGTGTTCGGGTCCCCAGGTGAACCCTTCTCCTATGTAGAGCCGGTCTGCCTGCCCCAGACGTGTTTTCAGGTCATCGATCCAAGCCACGGTACGGCTGAGAGGCCGGGCCCGCGTCAACTCGCGCAATCCGAGCTTGCGCCGCAGCCCTTGCGAGATCCGGCACAGGGCGCACCCGCCCATGCCGTACCCGGCTATCAATACGAAATCAGACGTCCAGCCGATGGCCGGAAGCGCAATGTACGCCAGGCAGGCCAAGATCCCCTCGCAGACGCCATAGGCATACAGATGGCGCACGTCATGCCGGATACGCACCACGGGTTGACGATTATGCAGGCGCATGCGTACCTCCGGCAATTTTTTGCATGATCGCCACCTGCCGCATGGCCGAGGGAGACAGAGGCCAGAACTGTCCTTTCAACACGGTCCGGGTAAATGTACCGGCGATCAGATCGGGCACGTCGCATTCCACGGACTCAAGCACGCCCGGGAGCACCAAGCCGGTGGACAGCAGCAACTGATGCAGACGTTCCGCCGCAACCGCATCCTCACAGAGCGCTTCTTGGCCCAGGAGGGTAAAAAGAGCACGGGGAAATTCTGGTGAGCGGAGAAACGCCGCGTCATCCCGGCAGGCGAGCCACCCTCCTTCCGCACGTAAATCTCTTTCCGAGGATCGGCCAGCCATGAGACGGAAACGTGCGCCGCATGTCATGCCGGTCAGCTCCAGTGCTTTCGCGTCTGGTTGATTCGTCTCTGTGGCCGGTTGTTCCGGTTCCGGGGTCACAGGCTGCGGGACAGCCGGAGAGGAAGCCGCAGAAAGCACGGCTGATTGAACGATTTGCGCGTCCTTTTTTTCCGGTTCCACGGATGCGGGTTGCGCGGAGCCCGGGAGCGAAGTTCGGGCCGGATCGGATTGTTGGCCGGATTCTGTGCCCTGTGCGCCCGCTGAATTGTTTTCCTTCTTCGGGGGGTCCGGCCATTTGGAAAAGAAGCTGTCAGGGATACCGATAGCGCTCAGAGCCGCAGCGTCCTCCAGGCAAAAGGTGGCAACGGCCAGGCCGTCCACCTCGTTGGCTACCGCTTTGCGGAGATAGTCCGTTCGCAGGAAAGCCAGCGACATTTTTTCATGCCGGAACGTTTTGCCATCCTTGGCGCATTGAAAGGCAACCGAGGCCAGGAATATTTCAGCGGATTGCTCAGCCAGCGTGTTTTCATATCCCAAATACTGACACACCGAAGAGACGTCTCTAAACCCCGGCAGCGGAAGCAGTTGTTTGAAAAAGGCGGGCATAGCCACTGCGCACCACTGCTCATTGATGTAAAAAACCGTATCGGCCGGACGTGCCCGGCCTGGAGCCCTCGTGAAATAATCCCGGACAGCATTCAGCACCGTCGAGCGGGTTTCCATCCCGTTTTTGCAGCGCAGATCCCGGCTGGCGCTCTCCTGATCCGCATCGCACGTGTCCATATCGCAGATGTTGGCGATGATCGCGCTGTTGATCTCCACCGGCATGGATTTTAGGAGTTCTCGGGGAACGATTTCCAGAAATTCGAGCATGTTTCGCCGTCCGGGCATACGTATTTCCGTCTGCCAATCCCAATTCAGCCCGCTCGGATGCACCAGCTTGAAATCCAGGACGGTGCCGTCCTTCAGACAGGGATCAAACGCTTCGCGCACTTCACCTCTCAGCCCTGTGAGCCTGTATTGATAGATTTTGTATCCGTCATGGACGAGCCCTTTGGCGAAAGAGGCGAGAATCATGACGCAACGATACCGGCTCTTGGTGATCTCATCGATGCCCACGGTATTCATGGGCGTCCAGGCGCTGGCCAGTTCGGCTTCGCCGCAGGCCACGTCCAGACTGTGCAGGCAATGTCCCCAAGGGTAGGCGTGATGATTGTCCGCCGATGACGGCATGTCCCAATAACGCACCAAAAACGCTCGAACGATGTTTTCCAGAAGAACACGGGGATTGCCGCTCATACCCGGCAGGCTCTCGCAGTAGTCGAGATATGGCCTGAGCCGCTCCAGAGCCGCGTTGACCAGCTTGTGCTTGAGCGGCAGATACTCGTCCGATGCGGGCTTGCGGATCAGGGCAATGCGGGGCAAAGAGTCCGGATCGATACGAATGTCCAAACGATGCACACGGGAACGACGCATCAACGCGTCATAGGTTGCGGGGACAGGCTCCATATCCGGCGTTTCCGGCGCATGATCCTCCTGCGCCGCGCTGTCTTCCTTTTGTTTATTGGCGCTGAATATTTTGAACCACATGGGCAAGCTCCTGATCGGCAACGCGGCAATGATTGACGGTCTCCTGGATGTGCCTGAAAAACGTTCGGGCTTTTTCCAGCTCGATCCGCCGTTCCTGCATGAGCATGGTCACGGCGAGACATATCCGATCCATGGTCTGGGTCAGGCTGACCATCGTGTTCCCCAGATCCGTGCAGATCCGCAAGGGCCACATCCTGCCCGTCCGGGTATCTCGCAACGTGCATTTGTAAATGGCTCCGTTGGTCTGCCCTTCCTTGAGAGAAAAAGCGTCTATGTCCATGGACAGCCTGTCCAGGGCTCCGTCGCATACGGCTTCGACTCCGTAGGCCAACATTAAAAACTCCTCATTTTCCAACTTGCCATCGAGCATTGCTTGTTGAAGGGTAAAAAAACGGGCATCCATAGATTTGGTCAGGCCGACAAAGATCGTTCCATATGTTGTTTTGACGCATAGTTTGATGTGTTGCATGACATTTCCTATTCGGTTGCTTTGAGAGGAGCGGGTCCGTACCTGAGATGAAACCTCTCAAGAAGTTGGAAGGCGTCCATTTGTTGAAAATGGTGAGGATAAGCGGAAAGAGGGATGGCAAACCAATCGTACCGCATCGAGTTGTAGTAGAAAGGCACTCCCTGGACGGCGGGGGTGAGATCCTCCTTCATGATCGAGGCCAGAGTCACCAGGTTTTTATCTTGGAACAGCGCATCGGGCCGGGGCTTTCCCAGACACGGAGAGATAAAGGGCCGCATATCAATTTGTGCGAGCCATGCCTGCGCTTTGGCCTCCGTCCAGGAGACGGTGCCAAACAGGGCGGCCTCTTTGATCAGTTCGGCCACGCAGACCTTACAGCGCTCCAGGAACACATAATTGATCACGTCCCGGTACTCGTCCAAAAGCTCCAGATACAAACGGACAGCGATGCCCGCTTGTCCTTTTTTGCGGCGAAAATTCGGGATTTTCGCGGCCTGTTCCAGAGTGGCCATATTTTCACGGAGCGCCTGATACAGCGCGGCGCATGATTCACGTTTGGGCTGCATCCGATAGGCCGCATAGGCTTCACGCTCATGCGGCAGAATCAGCGCGGAGACCCGTAAATACTTTTTGGGCATGTTTTTCCCCTTGGGAGGGGCGCACGCCGCGCCCCTCCCGTGCTATTGATTCGCTTATCGACCTGATGATCCGGTGAACTGATCCTGGAACAGCAGCGGTCGGGACGGCGGAAGGAAGATGCGCAACTCCTTCAACGCGGGAGTCGTACTGATTTGTTCCGTGAGCCACGGCCGAACCGCATTGCCGACCAAGGCGCTGAGGTTGATACAAAGCAGTGCGGCGGCGACGCGGAGCGCTATTTTGCATGACCTGCGCACCGGGAATCCGTCCCATGTGATCACAAGGGCATTTGCGACCAGCACCCCGGCCACAAGCAAACATTTGCCGCATGGACCGTAGATGACCTGCCAGAGAAGCAAAGGCACATCAGCCGAAAGCGCCAGGAAAGAACTCGTGCTGAAATACCGCGTGGGCAGCGCACAAATGAGCAGACCGAATGTAACCGCGCCCCAGGCGAACAAGGAGGCTCCAAATACCATAGCCCCGCTGTACAAAGAGCACTCTCCCAAAGAGCACTCCGTTGCCCATGAATTGAACAGGCACAGCACGAGCCCCACGCTCAGCAGCACTCCCGACAAAAGACAGCCCAGAGCCGATGACGCGGGGCGATGTTGGCAGATCAAAGTCATGTGCCCTCCTTTTCGCCATGAGGTCTGGAGCTGAGGAGCTTTTCCAGGCGAGACTTGTCAAAGCCGCGTACTGACTGTCCGTCAACGAGGATGAAGGGAGTGCCGGTGATCTGAAGGCGCTGCAATTGTGCCGCGGTATCGGCGGATTGCGCTTCGTACTTGCCTTTGAGGATGTAGAGGAACGTTTCAGGGGACGAGGTTTCAAGACCCGCGGCGAGGGCCGGGAATTGCTCCAGGAACTGCGTGACAACGTCTTTGCGGGCGGTGTCGGGGGACGTTCCCTGAGCGGGAATCCGCAATTGAGCGTAGGCGTAACGCATGACAGCCAGCGGATCGACACCGGCTGACTGGCGCTCCGTCGCATATTCCATGATCCATGTGGCCGCATCGGCGCCGGGGTGCATGGGCAACGGGAGATGCACAATTTTCAGCGAGGCGATCCTGTCCAGACTCTCAAGGAGATAACTCGCGGCCTGTCGGCAAAACGGACAGAAGGGATCGCTCACAAAAATCACATCATGCGATCCGGTCCCTGTCGCCAATTGTTTGGGCAGTGCGTCGGGGAGCCGCAGTCGTGTGATCTCCGTGGCCTGAGACAGCGCAGCCTCTTGCCCCGTCGCCAGATCGGCCACCATCCCGAACTGGATGGTGCCGCTGGCATCCGTAAGCAGCGTCATCCTGTCCGGCAGATTCGGCTGAGAGGAGCCATCGGGGTGATGCAAGGAGAGCTGCACGGCGTACAGATCGACAACGCCGACCCGGACGGGCTGGTATTTGTCGATTCTCACGTTGTCGGACAAGAGTTTCCGAGCCACGGCATCCTGCCCATTCTCGGTCAACACACGTCCCAGGCGGGAGATCACCACCGACCGTAATGCCTCTTCATTGAGTTGAGGCGCGGCACCGGCCAGGCCGGGGGCAACACAAAACAACATGGCGCACAGCGCCCATACACAAAACACGTTTCGCATCAAAAAGCCTCCTATCGGCGTTTTGAGGGGCATCCCTCTACCGATAGGAGGCGGGAAACGGTATTTTGCAAGGGGTCACAATTTTTATGGTGAACGACGTTTTTTTGATGTAATGCAGGTCATCTATTGGAAATGTATACCTTCTTTTGCTTTTCGGAGGAGTCGCTTCACAGCGGCTTTTTGTTTTTCATCAGGACCAGCACCATGCTCCCGCAAATAGGCAATGGTGTCTTCGTCTCCATTTGCGGCAGCCCAGAGCACCGGAGTCACGCCGTTTATATCAGCCGTAAGCGGATCGACGCCAGTCCTGACCAGGGCTTTCACCGTAGACAATGGCGCACGAGCCCTCACCGCATAGGCCAGCGGCGTCGCGCCCTCGTTGTCCCAACCATGAACATAGGCACCTTGTTGAGCACAAAATGAAATGATTTGCGAACCATATTCCCAATTGACGGCCGCATAACTGAGTATATCTGCGCCATTGTTATCTCTGGCATTCAGATCAGAGCCATGATCAAACAGTGTACGCACTATCGATAAACTATTCATAGCAGCCGCATGTAAAAGAGATGTAGCACCTACTAATTTATCAGTTGCGTTAATATCAGATCCAAAATCTAACAATCCATTGATGATATTACAATCTGAATTATATAATGCAGCACAGTGTAAAAGAGTGAAATCGCAAAAACCAAATTGCAGTGTTACATTACTATTTAAAAAACTCTTGATTGTATCAAAAATATTGTTATCTTTTATAAGTTTAAAGAGTAGATCAAAATTTGTACGTTCATTTAAAACACTCTTTGAAGAATTGATTAGGGTTTGAGATGTGCAGGTAGCGTCCTTCTGTCTGATAGACATGTAATCTCCAAGAGCATTTAAATTTTTGATGTCAAAATATATTATCTATACTCAAAAGTTTTGTAATACCCAAGACATTCTTCCTAAAATCTGAGATTCAATATTTTCTGTTTTCAATTTATATATAGTATGGTTTGTCTTTATTATGAATCCAGATTGATACTCATCATAAAATAATCTTCCCAATACAATACCCTCAATTGGTATTAATGAAGCAAAGATTTCACCACTTGCAGGATTCTTTTTAGTTGTATCTATACCTACAAGAGCACCTTTTTTTATAAATGGATCAAGAGAATTTGTATTTACACAAAAAACAGAAATATTATTTCTCAAATACGCTTCAGGAAGAACTATTTGTCCTATAGTACGCTGTGATTCATTAGGAGTTGCAGCATTGAAGTCCATATTGAAAATATGGCCGTATACGGCCTTTAAATATGAAGACTTGAATTCACTAGCGCCTATTGAGATGTTTGAAGTTACATTCTGTTGGGCGTACCTATTATCAGAACGTACGTATTTCGGACCACAACCATATCTCAACCAGTTTGGATTGACTTCAAACTTGTCAAATAACGTAAGATACCAATCTGAAGGTATTGATTTACGTTTTTTTGCCTCCGAAACACTGGATTGTCTGATTCCAAGCACCGCAGAAAGTTCATCTTGGGTTTTCGCATTCGCAACCTCGTAAATTCTTTTCAGAATCTGCTCCAGGTCTGCGGAGGCGAGTTTTACTTTATTCACAGCGAAATCCTCCGTATTAGAAAGTAGAGTCACAAGCAAGCTTATTAAATATATTTTTAATAAAATCAAATAGATATAAAAAATAATCGTATTTTATATAGAACTAATCATAAAATATGAAGGTTGATAGGGTTCAAAAAAATCTGATAAGTTTGAAAAAAACGTATCAGAGAATATAATGGAAGATTTATCCGTCGCTCTTGGAAAACGTATCCGCCGCTTTAGACGTGCTCAAAAACTGAAACTTAGTGACCTCGCTCAACGCACCAACATTAATGAAAAGTACCTCAGTAGAATAGAACTTGGAAAAATAAACACCTCAATTGCCAATTTAGATACTATTGCATCGAGTTTGGGGGTTCCTCTGCCCATACTGCTTGATTGTCGCAACAGCCTGAACCGAAATAACATGCTCAAATCATTGCGGGTGAAGTCGGCACGACTGCCGGATGAAACACTCCTTTCCCTCCTCAAAATCGTATCCGAACTATCAAGTTCTGATGACTCAGACACAGTGGCGTGAAATAGCCGAAGACGGCTATTTATAACCGCAGAAATTTGGAATTATTCCTCAATAGTTTTGCAACGATGATTATCGCTTGTCCTCTTTTAGTAGTCAACTGTTCACCTGTTGTACCTAGTACGGTCTGGGTATTCTATTATAATGACAAGCAAACGAAAAACACCCTTTCCCTTCGGGCAGGTATTGATCCAAGCTAGGGAGCAACGGGGGATCACGCAATATCGCCTTGCGGCTCTCATGAAACGCGACCGGAGATGGCTGAACTTGCTGGAGCACGGGCAACGTGAACCCAGAGCGACGACAATTATTGATATTGCCAAAGCTCTGGACATGGACCCTGGTGATTTAATTCGACATTTAGCATTGTTGTTGGAAGAATCCGCCTCCGAACCTCAACTCCCCGAATAGTCTCTTCTCTTGAGCCTCCTTCCCCCCCTCACCTCTGCTCCACAGGGAAAGGGGGTTTTGAATTAAAAAAAGAGTTATGTTTTTTCCCGTGTGTGGCGTGCTGCCTGTTCCTATCGTAGTTTTATTTTTATCAAAAAATACAGTTTACTATCGTAAACGCCGACAGCAATATAACGTATATATACGATTTTGTGAATTAGAAAATTTCCATATATACGCTTTGCGTATTTGGTCTCCCTTTCTATTAAAAATGAAAGGGAATTCTTATGACGACTACAACACGCCAGATACGATATGCAAAAATATTGGGAAACCAAATACGAGCGTTAAGAAAAGCCAGAGGATTGACTCAGGCCGAGTTGGCATTTCGGGCTAATATGAATGTTACTTATGTGGGTGATGTTGAAAGAGCTAATGAAAATATCAGTATTAGCAAATTGATACTGTTAGCCGATGCTCTTGAAGTGCCTCTTTCGGAATTGCTCAACTCTTTGGATGAACAAGACATTTCTTCAAAAAGCTCTCTTGTGGCAAATATACAAAGAGATTTGTATAAGCTTGATGAAAAATCCCTTATCTCGCTTTCAGAATGGATAGATTATATGCTGTACAAGCAAAGATCTCGGTAATATTCTGTACAAAACTTTATTGGGGACTATACAAAAAAAAGCCCCTCGACTTGAGGGGCTTTCCTGGTACTGGTTTACTTACAAAGCAATGTTTTCTGAAAGAGATTGAACATTACCGCTGGCAATTTACTCATTTCCCAAATTGTTGTGCTCGATTGGGGTAAATAAAAGCAAATTGCATCAGAATCAACCCCGATCCCATATAGCTCAAAGCCCATTTTCTTTGCGTCCACCACGGCCCTCAATGTCGAATCGGGATCGTCGGGCTGACCATCCGTCACAATAAGGATCATTTTTCTTGGTTGAGGCAGTAAAATCATATTTTGCATAGTCCACCAGAGAGCTTCGGCCAATGGCGTTTTTCCTGATGCAACCATTGTAAACTTGTTATGGACAGGTTTTCCATGTGGAACTATGGGATAAATCCCTCCTCGCCTGTCAGCAGGAAAGGCGCTGATGCCCACGGATATGCCATGTACCGCTTCCAGCGCTTTACCCACGGCATAGCAGGCTCTACCCGCCAACTTGATACGGCATTCCATACTTCCACTTGAATCCAACAGAATATGGACTGCGGTATCAACCAATTTTTTGGGCTCTCTGTCCAAAAACACGTTTGAATCTTGGATCATGAGCCGGTAAAGCCTGCTCGAACTCAATCGTCCCCGTTGGGCCGGTCTGGACCGGCACAGTGTCTGGGCTTGCAGCATATTCTGCAATCGGGTTCTGAGGGCTGTTGTCGCCCGCTTGGTTTCAGTCAGCTCCGCGAACGATAACGGTTCTGTATGCTTCACCCTCACACGGGCCACTGATAACCTTTTTTGCTGTTTTTTACCCCGGCATGTTCTACGCAACGATTCTCTAATAATTTCTCCTATGTCCTGCGGCAGTTCGGCGGCGGATGCGTCCAGAAGCGCCTTCACGTCTTTTTGGCCCGTTGGCGGTGCGGAACATTCCGCTTTGTCAGCCTCACCTAAGGACATCTGACAAGGCTGCGCATCGGCAGATGTGTCAGTCGCGCCTGCCGTGGGAGAATTGGACGGAGTTTGACTGTCCGAAGCTCCATCGTCCTGCGTCTCTGACGCGTCCTGAGTGACCGCTCCAGACCGCGAATCGTTCCGATCCTGATAGGATGCTTCGGGACTTTTCCTGGCAGTGGATTGTTGACTGTCGTTAGAGCCTTCACCATGCCTGCCTTCTTCAGATAAACCCGCAGGCGTCTGGTTTTGCTCCTGTGAAGCATCTGTGCGTGTTTTGCAATATTGTTGCAGAATCGCCAGGATCTCCCGGGCAAAGGTTATCGCATCATCGGTTGACGTACATTTTTTCCGCGTCCTGTCCAGTACGCCTTGAATCTGAGGCCATAAGCCAGGAAAATGACCATTAACAAACGTCAGGCACTCGGAAAGGCTGACAGTCGGGACATCCCAGCGTCTTACCGTGCGGAGAATGGCGCTCAAGATCGCCATTCTCGGTTCCTTTGGCGCTTTGTATGGCTCTGAAAACAAGTAAGGAATGAGTTTGTTCAAATTTGCCCGGCAGCCGGGAAAAATGCCGCTCATGGCTTTTTCAACTCGCCAGTCTTCTATGATATTTATGAAGTACTTCAATACGGGATTTTCCACGTTTCTTTGAAACGCCTCAAAATCGGTGAACCGGATATGGGCCGACTCGTGGTCGATAAACCCTCTTACCTGCACCAGCAGGCTTTCATCACTGTCCAGGGGAAGGGAAGGAAGATAGATGGTGTGTCCATCGGTGCATGCGGTATCTCCGTCGATAACAACCTCAACGCCGTAGCGTTTGCCCAGAACCGATGCGAGCAGCGGCAGGCAGTTTAAAATATCCTCTTTCCGGATGGTATTGCTCATCTGAATCTCCTTGTAAAAAATCCCCTCCGACGGGCGCCTGGGCGTCCGAACCGGAGGGGAACATTGTGTGTGCGTTGTGATTAACGACTATGAATGCGCCGGATTACCACAGTCCGAGGGAATCCACGGACGGGGCCGGTGTGTAAACCGGAAAATCCGACAAAGGTGGCGTAGGCCCCGGAACAGGGGTGAGAGGTTGAGCCGGGCCTGATACGGGCGGTTGAATCAGCTCGCTGAGGTCGGGTTGCGGCGGAAGAGGAGTCGGTGCGGTCGCATCGTCATCCAACGAATCCGCCGAATCAATTGGCGCGGCAAGCAAAGTTTGCAGCACTGCCGCGGGCGTCTGTCCGTCAAGCACCTTCTGACCGTGCGACACGAGGGATTCAGGATCGCGTAACAACCCCACTACCCCTTGCAACACAAGCAAATCGCGTCCTGTGATTTCGCCTTTTGACGGCAAGTTTTCAAGCGCGGTGCGTATGACATCCACAATGGGCATCACGCGAGGTTCGACAAAGCTCATGCCTCTGAGCTTGGTTTGCATTGTTTTAAGTGGAGAGAGCGCTTTTCGTGTAATCGAGGTGCGGCCTGCAAACGTCCGTTTCCAGGCGTCATCGGCCGCTTTGGCGATTTCGCCAAACAGCGTCATGCCCAGGCCGCTCACGGCCTGTTTCAGACCTTCGGTCACGACAGGCGTCAAATTATGCATTTCCTGCGGATTGACTACCTTGTAGACCTGCCAGTCAAAACTCAGGTGTGAGCGCACATAGTCCGCGCTCACCGTCGAATTTGCGATGAGCGGCTCCCAACCACAGTGCTTGGCAATCCAATCTTGCACCGCGTCGTCATACCTCGTCAGAAATGCATCCTTTTCAACCAGAAAATCGTGCTGCAATTGCTGTAAATCCTTCACAATGCCCGTGGCCTCGGCTTCAGGGATGGCCCATCCTCCAAGGAAACGGACGCCGTGCCGGTCCAGCAGACTGACCGCGCGAGTCTTGAGTGTGGAAAATATCCGGAGAGAATCCGGATCGCAGACCCGTTTGGAACCGAGGCTGGCAAGATCATCGGGAGGCAGATCCAGCGCGCTGACTCCGGAGAAATCTTCCGGGGTCAGTTTTTTCCGCGCCGACCAGATTGAGACCTGGAGGTTCAGAGCCAACAGGCAGTCCAACACTTTGATGTCGGTGACGGTAGAAAGAACGGTCATCGTATTGGTGGCAGTCATTGGGGTATCTCCTTTTTCGTCAGATCGCTTCGACATATTCATATTCGCCGGAATCCAGGAGCATCGCCGCGCGGCGACGCATCTCGAACACAGGATTGCGGTTCAGACAGCATTCCCGCGTCAGACGATCACACGTCTGCCAATGGGTGGCAGACCAGGCGTTGTGTCCTCCGGTCCACGTTCTAACAACAAGTTCATCGGGACCGGCTTCAGCTCGCCAATGGATCTCCTGTCCCTCGTCATCGGGAATGGCCAGATGCACAACGGACGAAAAAGGAATGATGGTGGTTGTCATGATAGTCTCCTTTGAGCAAGGAGCGCCCCCCGCAGGGAGACGTCCCTGCCGGGGTTAATAATTGAATGTCGAGTCCTGTCGAACTACCGCATACCCTTCTCGAATTTTGAGAAGCGCCCGGTCTTTCATCTCAGTTAGAGCCAGGTCGATCGACACTTTTGTGGAGATACGTTTTTGGCCTGCCGTCCCTTTTTTGCCCCACCGCAATACAAATTGAGATGGAGTCACGCACCCCGACCAGAACTTTCCACCGGAAAGGGTGTCTTTGGTAAGCAAAATATCAACCAAAATAGAGCTGGAAAGAAGCGGAAGCGCGCTGAATCCATGGATCACTTGATCCATCTTTTGTTTTAGATACACAATGTCATCAACCGGAGCGGAATCATCCTGATTCACGCTCCCAACGGCTCCCCCAGATCAGTCTCCAGAGAGAAATACCGTTGCGCCAACTCATGCAGCATGGCGCGTGTCTCGCGGCAGGCCCGGAAGGCCAAGGCGCGATCCAGCGCGTACATGACAGGTTGCAGTCCCTGGCGGGCAACAGGCTGAAAGCGGAGGGTCAGATCCGCCCAACGGATCAGGGAGCGGGTTGAGAACGTGACTTCGATGGCCCCCTCTCCTTCTCCCATGAACTTCTCGCGCACCTCATTAGCAAATTTCACCATGAGTTCCCGCAATTCCGTGGGGAGCGCGGGAGCCGACCGCTCCAGAATATGTTGCTCGATGAGCGGGGTGGGATAGCCCACCTCGCAGAGCACAAAGCGATCCATGGCTGCGAGATTTTGTCTCAACGTGCCCTGATAGAGGCCCGTTTCGTCGGAACCGCCGTTGGTGTTGGCGGTCGCAACAAAACGGAACATTTCATGAGGTTCAATGATTTCGCCCCCATTTTCCGGGATGCAGAGCGGAGATCCGTCCAGGATCGAGTTGAGACCTGCCGCCGTTGAGGGGTCCAGCAAATCGAACTCGTCCAAAAGAAACAAACCCCCGTGGCGCATCGCAAGAGCCAAAGGGCCATACTGATAGGTCATCGACCCTTGCTGGACGCTCAGATGCCCTACCAAATCCTGGAATTCCAATCGTCCGTGCGCGTTGACGCAAAAGACGGGAAAATTCAGGCGGGCGGCAAGTTGCTTGATCAGTGAGGTCTTACCGCTGCCGGTCGGGCCGAAGACGTAGAGCGGATCGGAGGGGTTCAAAAACCAGACCGCCGGATCGCGCATGCTCTCGTGAAACTGGTAAAGGGGGTCGACTTTCGGCGTATAGGCGGTCGGTTGAGCGTAGCCGCGGATCATACGTCCCGAGGGCGTTCCGCTAAACACCGTTCCCGCGTCCAGTTCGACAGGGGTCAGGGATTCGAGTTGTTGCAAAGAGGCATTGGGTGTGGACATGGTACGTGCTCCTTAAAGAATGAAGGACGCACCACCCCCAGGGGCAATGCGCCCCGTTGGGGTTTTGTTTGTATCTAACGAAAATTATGCCGCTTCATATCCCGATAAATGGTATGTCTCATGCCATTCAGCGTTACACTTGCTGCATGTCACACTTGCAATGGCGTATCCATCATAAAAGTCGAAATGACTGCTTTCAATTTCTTCCGCATTGCAATAGGGGCATTTGTTCCCCTCACACGCCACATACTCTTCCTGAGTCATAGGGGTATTTCTCATAATTCATCCTTTAGTTATGCTGCAATCTGGTGGATACGCCACGCGTTCATGCCGGGCAAAGCTCTGTCGGGAATAACCGTATAAGCCTCTTGGCTTTTTTTCGGCATATAGACGACAAGCTGATCTCCCTTCCACACAGCCAGGGTCACTCCCCGGACATCTACAAGATGGTAGCAGTTGTTCTCCCCGTCGATCCTGATGGGTTTTCTGAACAACGTACCTGTCACAGTTCCACCGTCCATACCGCAGAGTGAACCAACGATGGGGCCCAGTCGCGGTTGATGCCGTGATGGCGGCAAGGCAACGGTTCTGGATGACGGGAGCCGATTTATTTCAAGAGATCGGTATGCTCGGAATTGGGCTTCCAATCCTTGAGTCTCCAGTTGCCCGACCAGTGCCCGGGCCAGTTCCACCGCCATACTGTCTCCCATTTCCGAAAGTGCCACCAACCCCTTGTCGGAAAGTTCTCCCTCCAGGATCAGTGACGCTTCAAGCTTGGAGGCAATGAGCGACATGGCTTTTTCCTGCATGGTGTTCCGGTTGACGAAAAATCGGACCACCACGTCCTGAGTCTGACCAGGACGCCATGAGCGGCGGGATGCCTGTCTGAGCACATAGGTGCTGTAGCCTGTTTCCCAAAAAAGGATCTCGGGAAACTCGCGCAGGTTAAGACCAGTCTCCACCAGTTTGGGTTGGCAGATCAGGCCATCGTAAGCGCCGGAAGCCATATGGCCGCGAATCCAGCCCAGACGTTTGCCCGTGGGCACGGACGGCTTGAGGTGCAGGAAATTGAACCCGGCGTCGGAGAGTATCCGATGCACATGCTCACCAGCTCCGAACTTGCCCGTATACTCCGCGAACACAAGCGACTTCCGGCCTGCGGCCTTGGCGTTGCGGACGCACTCGATCAGGCGTTCGTCTTTGGCAGTGAGCGGGATGTCCAGCGCGGGAGCACTGGCAACAACGCAATTGTCGCGGTCAAAGACATCAACCGCACGTTGCGGCATATCCGGCCACGCCAACAAACTGGACAACATCTGTCCGAGCACCCGATGATCATGTTTCGTAAGTGCTGCCTGCGCAGCTTTTTTCAAGGTTCTTTCAAAAGCCTGATACGCTTCCGCCAATTCCGGCTGGAGATCGCAGTATTCAACCTCTTCCCGATAAGGCGGCAGCGCATCGGCAATATCCGAAAGCCGTAAAAACACACAATGCTCAAGGAAAAATTCCTTGAGCAGCAAAGGCGAAATTCCCGGCGTTTCTTTGATACGCCGTTTTTCGCGTGTCGAACGTCCGGTGAGATGGTCAGTCGACGCAGTGTTATAGATTTCTTCTATTGATCCGTAACTTTTAACAAAGTCCATGAGATCCGTATAGGCTGGAAGCAAACGGCGGCGTTCCTCTTTGCTGTAGTTGAGGGCAAACCCTCGTTGCAGCAGGTAATAGACATCAGAGGCTCGGCCACCGGACAACGTGCCGGTCAGCACCAGAGAACGGGGGAATGCCGAAGCGATTTGTCCCATCAACGCACCCTGAATAGTGCTGCCACCTTTGAGTTTTTGAACTTCATCGAAGACAGCTAAATGAAAATGCCGGTTAAGGTATTTTTTGATATACAAAACCGGCGCATAGACATGACTTCCCTTGTCTGATGGTCCCCAGAGCGGATTGCCGCATGAGGGGCACCGGTTGCGGATGGCTCCGGACCAGTCCATATCGTCCGGCAGTTTTTCCGAGCAGTGCTCGCACAACTCTGTCTTGTACAGATGGCGTCCGGCGCTGCCGGTTCCCTGCACAAGAGAACTGAGTTTCGTTTGTTTGAAGAAGGACGACTTCCAGGAATAATTTGTCTTGGCCCTATTGAAACTTATAAGCCAGAATTCCGGTTTATCCGGTATCCGTGCGTCACTCCGAAGGCGGATCAGCAGCGAGAGCGCGTTGGGACCGCTGGCATTAATTACCAGTGCGGCCTTTCCCAGGCTCTCTTCAATCTCTTCCTTCCAGGTGGATACGAGATGAGGAGGACACAAAACCAGTGTCCGGATCGGATGTCCGGTTACAAGCTCCATGCTTACGGCGCTCAAGACACTGTGCAGCGTTTTGCCGCACCCCATTTCAGCCACGAGTCCGAGGCACCGTGCGCCATGCGCGTAGCCTTGCATGAGAGCGCACACCGCGTCCCGTTGCGCAGCGTAGGGCTGTTTGCGGACAACGGCTGCAATGCGTTCCTTGATGCGCCGGATGAGTGGCGTCGTGTCGCCCGGCGTGTAAATGGGATTCAGGACGGATTCGACCTTGGCCGACAACTGTTTGCTGGCGCTCAGGACAAAATTCTTCAGAGATCGTGTTTCTGTACGCATGATCATCCCCGTTGCGGGGAGATCACCCCTCTCGGGGATCTCTCCCCGGGAGGGTTATCGGTTACGCCGCCTGCGCGGCATGTGTCATTTCAGCCAGACTGGACAATTCAGGCAGATGCTGTTCCAACAAGGGCAAAAAAATGCCCGGTTCAGGCAGGCGAAGCCGCCAGACATCGTGAGGGATGCCCCATGTATCAAGAGGCGTCGCAAATCCGGCCTGGACGGAGATGTCCCAAAACAACGGCATCCACACATCAAGCGATGGTACATCCATGCGCTTGAACAGAGGCGCCGCCGACCGGGCGAGTTCGTCCGGGCTGTCGCCGCAGACGATTTCCTCAAGCAGGCCGGGATAATACACGCTTCCAACGCCATAGGGGCCTGACAAGGCTTTATAGCCGCGCCGGATGGCTTGATCCCGCGCCGGTTGAAATCGCTCCGCACCGCACTCCAACGTATCCCCACGGATGGCGCGGGCTGTGACGGCATTGACCGACTCTTTGACCCCGATAAACAGCAATTTGCAGTAGTTGGAATTGCAATGGACAGCCTGGACCAGCCAGGCCGCTTCTCCGTGGAATTGTGGATAAAATGGACATTGTGGAAACATGGCTCTACCTCATATCGTAGAGTACAAGTTCTCCGGCTTCCAGCGAAGCCGTCACGTCCAGCGCCTTGACGAGAGCTTGCGGAGTTTTGCGCACTGTGGTCACAAGAACGTCGCTGTCATCAAGTTTTACGAATTTTGTTTCAATGATTTCAGTTTTTCCGGCGATAATCAGGAGATTCCCGGAGTCAGGATCGGTGAACGCTCCATCCATGAGCCCGCTGGCCAGCATCACGGCCTGATGGCCGGAACGCAGCGGCATGAGACTGCGGGCGGGACGTTCCGCGCGGCGAACCAAACCGAAGAGGCATTCGGACCGGGCCACAGGGCCAGCCAGCATAGCCTCGATTTGACGCGCGGTGAGGTGTTGGGAGAAAAACGGAAAAGGCTCGATACGCATACGGGGAGCCGGAACGATCCACGGTTCCGCACTGTGTTCCCCCAAAACGGGAGGGTGTTCCAACAGCGCCGCAAGCCGTTCTTTTTCCTGTTCCATGTCTCCCCGACCGTGGCATGCAATCAGGACACATTGTCCATAGACCGCGTAATCCGGGTCAGGAAAGCGCAACATGCCGATGTTGTGGAAACTCCGTGTCAGACGCTCAAACACATTTCGTGTTTGGAGCACAAAGAGAGGCACGATATACACCAGAATTCCATTCTGTTGCAGAAAGCGTATTGTAGACAGGAACTTGCGTTCCGTGCGTCCACTTCCGTCCGCTTCCTCGTCGTAGGGCGGGTTTAAAAAGACAAGCTGAAATCCTCCAAGAGGTGCGTCCAGCTCATGTACGGCATCGCCGCAGAGCGATACCAGACCGCGCTTCTCGCAGGCGAGAGCTCGCGGCTCATCCAGTTCATTGGCGTAGATCCGGGATGTTGAGAGTCCGAGGCCAAGGCCAAGGTGCTCGATGGCCTCTCCTTCGCCCGCGCATGGGTCCAGGACCCGCGCGTTTTCAGGGTCGGAACACGACACGTAACGGCTGATCACCGGCAACAGATGCGTCGGCGTTTTGTAATAGCCTTTTTGGGCTTGGGCATTAAATCGGGACATCATGTCTCCTTTTGTGGTGAAACCAGGAGACATCCCCGTCAGGGAGTCCCCTGGCGGGTTACAGAAGATGGTTGCCGATCAGAATCAGAATACGATGCGGGGCGCCATGATGACGCTCAGACCTAATCCACTGAAATAGTCATTTCGGCCCGCCTCTTCCAGCGTATTGCTATCGGCCACAATTCTCAGCAGCCAATAGCTTTCTTCCGAAAGGGTCTGCACGAAATGCAGGAGCCAGGTGACAACCGGGTGCTCACCATCGGCGCACAAATCCCAGGACCAGAAGCGCATGATGGCATGCACCGGATTTTCAAGCATCCGATCCGGCGTCTCAAGGGCGCGTCGGATCGCGGAGGATTCAGCACCGACCAGGTTTGCCATGCGACACCACAGTGCTTGCTCGGCTTCGGATGTGAGGCAGAGGGCCATTTCCCGGGTAGGTTCAGAAGAGTGCCTCATTGGAAACGCTCCTTCTGACAGGGCTCATTCCCGGACGACATCGCGTCAAAATACGCTTTGAACGCGTCAAACTGATTGACTTGGGGGCCGGGAACGTCTCTTTTATGGATTCTGGAGAGGGCGCGCAGGGCCTTCTCATAGGAGGACAGTGTGGTATGCACAACAACGGAGCGCAAATAGGCGTCCATCTGTTCCTGATACCGCAGGATTTGTAAGGCCCGGTACGGAAACTCTTCCAAACGCACGATTTCAATGCCCCAAAAGGTATCATCCGACCGCCTTTTGAGAGCCAGATGCGCGTAACCAGGCTTTGGGCTTTGGTAAATCAAGGGGATGACACTTACGCACAAAGAGCTTTCAGATAGCACGCAGACTTCCCAATCGTCTGTCCAGGCAGCGGGAATCAGTTGGCGGACATAATCCGCATCGAGAGGGAGCTTGATGGCATGTCCGGCCTGAATGCCGGCGAAATGGTATTTTTCCATACGCTCTCCTGAAAACAGGGGAGCAATCCCCACAGGGGGAAAACTCCCCCGCGGTTATGGGTTATCAATCTGAAATTGGCAGAAAAAGAAACTTCCATTTTTCCTGACGGGCAGTGAACGTTAAGGTCACGCTCACGCGATCTCGCGGCTCTTTCGCCATGATGCGCAGAAGGCGACCCAACACTTCATCAAGCGTAGGCAACGTGCCCTGTTCCGGGACGGTCGTTTTATTCAGCCTTTTTGTGATTTGAAAAAGTATGAAGTAAAGGAATGTTACTATTCGTTGGCAGACAGTCAAATTGTCATGAATCCGCTGAAAAAGGAAAAACCATTTTGTTCCTGTGGACTTATCCAGGATAGTCTCTTCAAAACCCTTCTCCTCACTGTCTTGTGCCAAGATCACAAGCGCAAGCAAAAGCCTGCTTGTGTTATTCAAAGAGAGTGAAAAAAACGGTCTGCTCAGTGGGCCTTTCCCATTCAGGGCGTATGCAATTTCGAGATCTTCGGTAAGTTGGGGATAACGTGCATTCAACATAGCTGTCCCTCGCGCCTCACGCAGCTTCCGGCATGTCGGTTTCAATATACTGCTTCGGAGTGACGTCCACGGGTCTGTCGGGCAAAGGCTCACGGAAAATGCACTCGTTCGGGTCGCACCCTTCACATATCCAAGCGCCGTTATTGACGCAGCCTCTGCACGAGATCGCCGGGATACGAATGAATTGCTTCTTTTTCATGATGTTTTCCTAGACCCCCTCTTGGGTGGCCGATGTTGCGCGGCATTGTCAGGCCGCCAGTTTCTTGCCCGCCAAAAGCAGGGTGAAACGCGCTGTGAGGCGCAGGAACTCTTCCGGGCCAATCACCATGTCGCGCTCGTCGCGCAGGATGGCCGGAATGGATTTCCCTTGCAGGAAATTGCGGAATGCGCCGCAATAGGCGCGGCATTCCTTGCAGGGAGGCGGGTCGGCCTGGAGAGCGCGCAGACGACTTTTTGCCCGTTCCATGATCAGCGCATGGATATTTTCCTGGATGCCTTGTTCGTGGTTTTGCTCAGCCATGTGGTCACGGATCTGACTGAGCCAGATGTTTCCAAGCAAGAGGAATCCCGCAGGGCTGACGCCCTTGCCGCCTTCAAGCGCACGTTCATAGGCTTCCAGCAGCAAGCGCACGTTTTGGTGCAAGCGCCGAGGGCAATGTCCCTCAAAAAGCATCTGCCTCAACTCATCGTGGAGTTGATTGGCTTTGCGGTATTCTTCCAAGGACTTGACCTGTTGGGTATACGATGGTGTTGTGCTAGTCATAACTTACTCACTTATTACGCTGCGTTATCAACGTATTGGACGCTCCGGTGTATGGGACTGACCCAGAGGCGCTCGTAGCTCTCACCGGTCCGGGTGACATTTCGCAGGACGCTGGCCACACGCTCCTCATCCCCTTCCAGGAGATAAAGAAGCTCGTTGGTCAGAGCATCCCTGTCGATAGTTTGCCTTCCCGGCTGGATAGTCGCGCGGAAGCGTTGATCTCCTGTGGTAATCCATGCGCCGTTGGGATTGAGAGCGTCATACGTTTGCGTGATGCGCCTTTCCGCTTCCTTGATTTGGGCTTTCAGGGCATTGGCTTCCGACTTGAGAGCGGCAAGACGTTCTAGCTCCTGAGACACTTCCGGAACGTTCCATGTTTCCATGGGGCGGAATTTCGGGCAGTCGGCGTTGAAATCGCACCAGTCGCACAGGGGATGAAATCCCTTGTGGTATTTCACGTCATCCAGGGTCATGGTTCCTTCCCTGATGGCCTGGACGTCATTCCAGATCGATTCCGCAGTTTGCAGGCAGCTACCGAGCATGAAGGTGTTGGGTTCATAAGCTCCAAAAACCTTGATGTCGGACATGGCGAGACTCACCACCCATCCTTCGATGTCCACATCTTCGGGATTATCGGGCATGGAGACGCCAAAACGCCTGTCGACAAGTTTGGGAAAGGTGACGTAGCGCCCAGACCCGTCATGCAGGAAGCAGGGTTTGTTCCACGCTTCGCGCAACAGAGCGAGCTGGCCGTGAAGCTGTGTCTCGTATGAGGCATACAGCGTTTTGGGAATGTTTTCGTTGGATTTGAGTTCAAGAACCCGGACTGCGGGTTTTGACCCACCCCAAACCAGGGTAAAATCGAGATGCGCCTGGATGGGCATATTCTTGTAGGACAGCGCGATGGACAACTGCGGAATGGACCTCAGCCCATAAGCCGTCAGTGCAGCCCCAAGGCCGTCTTCTTGCCAGTGGCCGCGCTGAAGCGTGATCTGGCGGCGCAATTGAGACATAAGGTTCAGGGAATCGGTCCCCATGCGTTTCGTGGGAAGGCAGAGTTTTGAGGCCACCGCCGCCCGCATGCATTCCATGCCCTTGCCGACATCGGACAAGCCGACATAGGAGCTGCGATCCCCGAGTTTGGGATCAAGGCATTGTGTGGAGTAGTGGTTCAGGGCACTGTTCAGAGTACCGAGCAGAGCTTTCGCCTTTTCAATGTTGACCATAGGACGCTCCTCAAACGGGGAGCGCACCCCCTGGCGGGGATCAGCTCCCCTTGGGGTGTATGGATTAGTTATTGGAGTTAAAATCTATAGTTACAGACACATTGAGTTCAAATGGATTCTCATAAAATCCACCATCGCGCTCAATGTCGTCCAGCTCATCTCCGATACGGCAAAACAAATAGCTGGAGTATTCCAGATTCGCCATAAAGTTGTCCATAAAGCTGATAACCGGAGCTTCAAGATACCACTTGCACCAGCTCCAATAGCGAAGAGTAACTCCGTTCTCTTCTTTAAAAGTCTGAGGAGATGTGATGAACTCTCTCAGAGCGGTAACATCACCAGAAGAATGAGTTTTTTGTACTTTATTAAGACGGCTACGCAACGTTTGTTCAGCTTCAGCCGTCAAGCAAAGAGCCACGTCACTTCGATACCCCATGTAATTCTCCTTTTTGTAAAAAGGAGATCTCTCCCGAAGGGAGAAATCTCCCGTTCGGGTTTTCTGATTCTGATTATGCGGCTTCGGCGTAGCGCCACCATGTATGGCGTTTGTCGCTCCACACGAATCCCGCCGCTTCAAGCGCTTTTTCTTTTGCGCGGGTTTTTCCCTCCGCAATGATACAAGCCTGCCCATCCTTGCTACTCACAACTTGGTAGCTGATGCCATCCAGTTTGGGTAACGACTTCAAGACGGGGTGAGCCGGTTCATCCGGCTGAGGTGGTGGAATAACTTGGGGCTCAGGCCGAGCTTTTTTAGGACGTGGGCGCTTGGGAGGCGCTTTTTCCCGCTCGTTCTGCTCGCCCTCTCGGGCCGCGTTCGCATCGTCGTCGTACTCCGTCACAATGCCGAGCATGGCCGAAAGAATGTAACGCCTCGCGTAGGTCATCGCGGAGCCGTATCCCTGCGGATCAGCCTTGGGCAATGGCATGCTGAGTAAAGATGCCTGCCACTGACCGGACTCGGCGTGGATGAACTTGGTGACAAGGCCCAGATAACCGGGTTGCACCGGGACCGGATATTGAGTCAGCCAAATGCCATTTTCCAGCAAAGGTTGGCGGCAAACATCCATAACCGAATTCAGTGTTGCATAATCCGATTTAGTGAATGTGTTGTTCCTATCTCTTATGGCTGGTTGCAACATCGTTTGGACTTTGATCATGGCCGAGGCCAACTTGGTGATCTCCGCAGAGCACATTTCTGTAATTTCCATGGTTCCCCCGTTGTTGCACAAAAGAGGAACCCCGCAGGATTCCTCTCCTGCGGCGGACAAGTCAAACTATTGTGATAGGGTTTGGACAAGGGAGAGCGTTCTCAGCCCCCCGATGATGAAGGCCAGTTCCATGAGCACGGCCATGAACAAAACATTCCGAATAACTAACAGCAATCGCATGGCTCTTACTCCTTTTCAGGCGGCAGAGCCCCCCTTCGGGGAAAACTCCCCGAAGGTTTTGTCAGGCCGGTTCAAAACGGAATATCGTCCATAGCCACCGACTCCGTAGGCATCGTTGAAGAAGCTCTGCGGGATACTCGGCGTTGAGCTCTGGCGGGTTCCGCTTTCGCTTGGCTATCCGGCGTTGACTGTTTTCCTTCCGCTTTACGGTCAAGGAATTTTACAGTCCGGGCGCTGACTTCGGTGCTATACCGGTTCGTTCCGTCTTCGGCCTCCCATTTGCGCGTGGCGAGCGAGCCCTCGACATACACCAAGTTGCCCTTGCTCAAATACTGAGCGCAGTTTTCAGCAGTGCGCTGAAAGCATACAACCGTATGCCATTCAGTTCGTTGCTGGCGCTCGCCCTGCGGGTCAGTATAAGACTCATCGGTCGCAATACTCATATTAAGTATTGCTGTACCTTTTTGGGAATAGTGCAGTTCGGGATCTTTTCCTAAGCGTCCGATCAACATCACAGTATTCAATGAATTCATGACGATCTCCTTTTGTGAATAGAAAAAATCCCACAAAGAGGAATCAATGTGGGGTAAAAATGATGAAGTCCCATCGAACGATGAGGAATTTCGCAGGGGGAAAAGTAAAAGACGTGAAAAGCGAAGAATGATTTCAGATTGAGCTTAGTTATGAACAGGCAACATTACTGGTTCAAACATCCTCAACCAGTGCCTACCAATGACATATCCAACATGGACCGTAGGCCCGTCCTTCCTGTCCTGAAACATCTTTGTAACTCGACTTTTTCCGCCGCCGATCTGTTGTCGGAGGTCCTTGACGGATCGCGCGAAAAAGTGATTTCCGAGCTGGTCCATGTAAAGCAAATGTTTTCCGTTCATCGTCTTCTCCAAGGAATTGATCTACAACCCCACCTGGCGGTTTAATTCCGCTTACGCGGCATCTTGTGTCTGCGTGTCCTGAACTTCAGCTCCATTCAAACGAAAAAGTTCATTCATACCGTGAATGACGGCCGGAAGTTGTACTTCTTTGGATTGGCTAGTCTGAATGTTCAATTCTTTCAGAATTGGCTCAACGTCAGGCCACGTTTCAATCAGTTTTTGGACCGTCGCACATTTATTAAGGAATACGGAAAGTTGCTTTTCGAGACGGGATTGTTCCTTAGCAAAGTCATCTTTGAGCTTTTTGATATTGAAAAATTTTTCACTCAAATTATGATCGCCAGGAATACTATAAATGTCAGGAGTATATAAAGAATTGTGAAGATATCCAAAAATCAAAGGCTCCTTTACAAATAGAGTGTGGAAACAGTTGTTAAATACAACTTTTATACAAATCGATTCCTCAAAAAAATTCCTCGGTAACTTGCTCATATCTTCTCGAATTTGAGGAGAATACATATCATTATAAATTTCCATTCCCAATTCGTGTTCTAAATATTCAATTTGTTGTTTGCGTTCAACAAATGCCCTCTGCATTAAGGATGAACGGATAAGAAAACGCAATTCTTTGTTCAATCGTGTTGATGACATAATAGGTTCCTTTTGAGTAATGTTAGTAATCTTTAGATGATGCGTCAGAAAAGAGACTTGCTACAAAGCCGATTGCCGACGCTGAATTTGGTCAACCAGCGATTGGACAATCGCTTGCAAGCCCTTGTTGGCTTTCGTTCTGTTTTTCATTTCGACAATAAGATTTGCGCCTTCAGAATAAAGGCGTTTCACCATATTGCGAATCGTAAACTTTCTTCTTGGCGGAATGGATGACCAGAGATCGTAGGCGATCAGCAGGTCACAAATCGCATTGGCATTGATGCCGCGATCTGACTGAGCATTCGAGCTTCAGCAGCCAGCTCTTGGCGCTTACGCTGCATTTCGACATGGCGGCGCTCGATAGTGTCTATGTCACGCAGCCGTTTTCGTTCCTGCCGCAACGCAAATCTGCTCGCTTTCATGCCTGACCCGACGCAAATCCAATTGACAGTCTCACCCGAAGGTAACTTGCATCCCAAGAGGATATGCTGAAAATAATGGTCCGAGTTCTCCAGAGGTTTACGAAAATGACAACATGGGCAAATGGCCTGAGTTACTTTGAGTGTTTTTTTCATATGCGAGTACTCCATAAAAATGTTTTCAAATAGTGATGTTACTGGATTTCATAAGGTCATACTTGTCTTTCTCCTTTAGATAAAACAACAAAAAGCCCGCAGAGCTTGCGCCAGGCGGGTAACAACAAGAAAAGTCTGCCGTTTGACAGATCTATCTCAACAATAAAAGGGAAATTGAATAGAAAAAATACAAAAAGATAAACACTTTAGACTTGCGACAGAATGCTGCAACTCATGTCGCTGTGCCTGGCATAACCTGATGTTTTGTAACATCGGGTATGCTTTTCCGCGCTGAAAGACCACCCTCTTCAGAGCGCGAACAGCAAAAATGACTTGAGCGCCGACTAACCGCTGTGCGGACAACCTTGTGCAGGCAAGGCTCGACTCGCGTACTCCAGGGGAGCCGCTATGGTGGCTGAACAGGCGCTGTGTGCTGGAGCGCAAACGGCTTACGCCGCACCAGAAGGCTTTCCTTTCGTCATGGACAACGCCATGCGAAGCCGTATGCCCCAACCGGTGGGTACTCTTTTCAGAGTAGTATACGCGAGAGATAAAAAGTTACCTATTTTTGTCAAGGGACAGACTTTACAGATCTCGACTCGCTATGGGAATAACTTATTCCGATTCTAGATGGAGGGATACCAAGTAGATTTTCAAATTCATCCCCGACGTTCCCAACGAACGCGAACTGAATAAAAGATTTTCCTGTAATCAAACGATTTATCGGACTTATTTTTGCACGGCAGAATACATCTATGTCACTGCAACAAAAAACACCCTGTAATTCTACAAAAACGTTAAAATATTATTGGAATTTTATCCGTTTCCTACTGACATCCCTACGCGGAGGGTCCCCAAACATCCGTTTGTACTCACGGATAAACTGCGTTGAGCTTTCATAGCCGACGGCATAGGCTGCGCTGGCGACATTATACTCATTGGTCAACATAAGGCGCTGCGCTTCATACAGGCGCAGCGTTTTTTGAAACTGGAGCGGGCTGAGCGTTGTCATCTGTTTGAAGTTACGGAAGAAGCTGGAAGAGCTCATGCCGACCCTTTGCGCCAGTTCTTCCACCTGGAGCGGAGCCTTGTAATTTTCCCGCAGCCAGGTAACTGCCTGTGCCACCTGATTGCTAGCCGTACCGAGGGAACAGATAGTTCGCAGCCATGCACCTTGCGGCCCCAGCAGCAGTCGATAGAGGATTTCCCGTATCAGCATGGGGGCCATAATCGGAATTTCTTCCGGTTCGTCGAGCAGCTCCGTCAGCCGAAGAAAAGCGGCCATGACTTTGGCGTCGGCTTCCATGACGGCGACACTCTTTCCCATTCCCTGTTCTGTACGGGCTGGATGTGGTATTTCCGCCGCAAGCTGTGCCACGAGACTCCTGTCCAAATCAAGAGAAAGTGCCAAAAATGGCTCTTCGTCAGACGCAACAGTGATATAGCTTTCGCTCGGCATATCCACGCCCGCCACAAAGCAATGGTATTCCCCGTAAGAATACTCGTCCTTCCCCACTATGGTGCGTTTGAAGCCCTGAACCGTAAGCCCGATGAACGGTCTGTAGAAGACGCACAGCTCGTTTGCCTGCACCCTCCTGACAAGATGGAATCCTGAAATTGCCGTAGGGTGACTTCCTGATTCAGACGCACGTCCCAGAATCTTTTCTTTCAACTGCCCGTTTATCCATTCGAGTTCGGCGCGTTGTTCCTGCATGGCTGTTTCCCTCGTTGTTCCAGCATATCCTCAGTTGTGTTTTTTGTACCATACCTTCCCCGTACCTGCCCAGTCATATGGGAGAATCAGGCAGTTTTTCAGGGGGATTGTGTCTTTGTTCGCACCGCCTCGCCCCCTATTATCCGAATCACAGAAAGGCTCGTGCCCATCGGCATGAGGAAGAGAGAAACGTATAGAGCGCATAAGGAGCGTGCACCATGAAGAAAACAACGGTATTGCTGGCGGCCTTGTTGCTGGCCTCGGTGGGAATGGCCGCGGTTCAGTCCCATGCGGCCGAAACGGGTAAGGAAGTGCAGGTAATCACCAGAGTCGGAACCCGCCCGTCCGGTGTGGGAAGCCACACGACATTTACCGGCAATGTGCGGCATGACCCGCTGTTCAGTCCCAACGAAGCCGCGCCATATTCTGTTTCCTACGTAACCTTTGAGCCGGGAGCCCGTTCCTTCTGGCATACCCACCCCGCCGGACAGCGTCTTGTGGTCGTATCCGGCTCCGGTCTGACCGGTACCTGGGATGGCAGGGTGGAAGAAATCAAGGCTGGCGATGTGGTGTGGTGCCCGCCGGATATCAAGCACTGGCACGGCGCTTCCCCCACGACAGCCATGACGCATATGGCGCTTACCGGTATGAAGGACGGCAAGAACGTCACCTGGATGGAAGAAGTCAGCGACCAGCAGTACAACGCGAAATAGCGAAATTTTTCCGGCGACCCCGTCGGAAAAAACGGGGCCGCCGCACAGGAGCGTCAATATGAGGACACCACGAAGCATTTTTTCTTTAATGTGTGCGGCCATTGTTCTTTTGACGGCCGCTTCGGAGGGCATGGCTGTGGATAGCGCATTGAATCCGAAACAATTGAATCCGAAACAGCAGAGCATCATCGCCATCTCGTCTTTCACGGCCAACGGCAATCTGGAAAAACTGAAAGGCGCGTTGAACGAAGGTCTGGATGCAGGATTGACGGTCAACGAAATCAAGGAAGTGCTGGTACAGCTCTATGCCTATGCGGGCTTCCCTCGCAGTCTCAACGGCATCAACACGTTCATGGCCGTCATGGACGAACGCAAGGCCAAAGGAATCTCGGATATGGAAGGCCGTGAGGCCAGCCCCATGCCCTCGAACTGGAACCGTGACGAATACGGCGCTCAGGTACGGGCGAAGCTCAGCGGCAGGGACACCATCCCCGCGCCCTGCGGTTACCAGCTTTTTGCGCCTGTCATCGATACTTTTTTGAAGGAACATCTTTTCGCGGACATCTTTGCCCGTGACAATCTGGGCCATCAGAGCCGGGAACTGGCGACTATTTCCGCGCTGGCCAGCATCCCCGGCCTTGGCGGACAGCTTCAGTTTCATATGAATGCGGCCATGAACACGGGATTGAACGAAGCGCAGATGAAAGATTTCATCTCCGTGCTGACCGATCGCGTAGGTGAAGATGAGGCGCAGGCCGCCAATACGGTATTGGCCAGAGTGTTCGCCAGTCGGACAAAATAGGGAAGGAGAGCATATGCGGACGCACATTCTCATCCAACGGGGCGAACAGCCGTCCGCTCCCGGCCCTGCGGAGTGTTTTACCGGAGCCGTGCGTATCGAGCACCTGTTTTCCGCCCATGTTCCTGCCCGCGCGTCCGGTTCTTCCGTGGAGTTCAGACCGGGGGCAAGGACCGCATGGCACAGCCATCCGCTGGGGCAGACGCTGATAGTCACCTCCGGCAAAGGATTGGTGCAGGAGTGGAACGGACCGGTGCAGGAAGTCCTCCCCGGCGATGTGGTCTGGTTTCCGCCCGATGTCAAACACTGGCATGGGGCCGCCAGCAACAGCCCCATGACGCATATTTCCATCTGCGAGGCGTTGGACGGAAAAAACGCCTGCTGGATGGAAAAGGTCAGTGACGAACAATATCAACAACAAACTTGAGTTGCCGGGAGGCAATGCCATGAAAACGACACTTATGAATAACGTGAAAAAGGCGACCGTTACGGCGGTTCTGGGAACGGCCCTGTTCGTCGGAACCGCTACCGCCGATGCTGCGGACATGTCGCGCGGCGCGAACAATTTCTACACCAGCGAAAAGGTAAACGTGGAAACAGTAAAATTCAACAATATGTACGGAATGGAGATTGTGGGAACCCTGTTCACGCCCAAACAGATGGATAATGGCAAAAAATATCCCGCTCTTGTCGTGGGGCATCCTTTTGCGGCGGTCAGACAACAGGCGGCCAATCTGTACGCCACAAAGATGGCGGAAGCCGGTTTCGTCACCCTGTCTTTCGACCAGATGTTCTGGGGGGAAAGCGGCGGCAGCCCGCGTGGGGCCGTGTTGCCGGACCTCTATGTGGAAAGTTTCAGTGCGGGCGTGGACTATCTGGGAACACGACCCTTTATTGACCGGGAAAAAATCGGAGTTATCGGCATTTGCGGCAGCGGCGGATTCGCCATCGCGGCGACCAAGATTGACCCGCGCATCAAGGCGCTGGCCACTGTCAGCATGTACGACATGGGCGAGTATTTCCGCACGGGGTTGAACCGTACCCGCACGGCGGAAACCCGGAATAAGGACCTTCAGACGGAGGCTGAACAGCGTTACACGGCCTTTGAAAGCGGAACGCCTGTCTACGGCCCCGGACAGAACGACGCCGTATTTCCCGAAGCGGCGGAATCCAACGATTTTTACCAGACGGAAAGGGGCAAGGTGGCTTCCAACGACCGCAGAACCACGCCCGCCAGCTACGCGAAGTTCATGAACTTCTATCCGTTCAACGACATGGACTCCATTTCGCCCCGTCCCATCCTGTTTGTGGTGGGAGAGGTGGCTCCTTCCCGCTGCTATACCGACACGGCCTATGCGATGGCTGCCGAACCCAAGGAACTTGTGGTCATTGAGGGGGCCAACCGCATCGACCTGTATGACCGCACTGAGATGATTCCCTGGAACAAACTGACATCCTTCTTTGAGCAGCACCTCAACAAATAACAATGCTCTGAGACAAAATAAATTGGGTGCCGAAGACAACCAAGCCTGTCACCCATATCTGGAGAACCCCATGTCTGAATCGTATTCCTGCCGCGCTTTTCTGAAAAGAAGCGCTCTTACGCTGGGCACGACTGCCAGCCAAATAGGGATACCGCACCAAGAAACAAAATGACTGTGCCCAATCTCCCCCAAAATGTGCATGAGAACCGCCTAAAGGAACCCCCGCTAGAATGCTCCAAGATTAACGCCAGCCGGGCAAAAGCTCCTTCATCTTACAGTTCGCGCATCATCCGCTAAGTCACACTTACGAGATTCGGATCCTCCTGGCAATGCGAACGCATAGAATTTTCCCGGAATTAGCTGTTGTTGGGGAACCCAGCAAACTCAGACTATTCCCGCCTAGATACTCGTAGATTTTAGTGTAAGCTACTTTTTTGGATAAACATCTCTGATATACTCAAATTTTAGTCATGAATCATGACGTTGAAACTATAACCTGTGCTGCTTCCCACAATAGGAGATCCACTATGCTCACAAACATTAAGCGCACCTCTGCATTGACCTGCCGTCACAAGGATCTTGGAGGTAAATTCAAAGAATATATCCGCATGGCTGTTCCAATGACGTATGGCACCAGTAGTGTGGAGGAAGAGCACGACGCAGTGCGCCATGCCGCTGGCCTTTATGATCTGACGGCATTTCTGAAGTTCTATGTACGCGGCAAGGATGCCTGCAAAGCCATCAACCATGCCATGCTCAACGATATCTCAAAACTGACCGAGGGCCAATCGAAATACGGCCCGTTCCTGCGCGATGATGGAACCATTTGTGACGACGGCATTGTATTCAATTTGGGAAAGGACGAATACATAGTATTTCATGGTGATGGTTGTGCACGCAAGATGGTGGAAGCCTCCGCACAGGGGCTGGACGCCGAGATTGATGTTGACGACAGCGTGCATCTGATCTCGCTGCAAGGGCCGAAATCATGCGGCATCCTAGCTCCCCACACGCCATCCGATCTTCCCGCGCTAAAATATTTCCGCCATGTGCGGACAACCCTTTTTGGATGCCCCTGCGTCATTTCCCGCACGGGGTACTCCGGTGAACGCGGCTATGAAATTTTTGCCACGCCAGATACGGCACCGGATATATGGGATAATATTTTGCTGTATGGGAAAAAAGACGGTGTCCTCCCCTGTGCTTTGGACAGCCTTTTCCCTTTGCGTATGGAGGCTGGACTTGTATGGCGGCGCTACGATCTCATGGAACAGACACCATGGGAAGCCGGGCTGGGGTGGGCTGTAAATAAAAATAAGGAAGCCGATTACCGCGGCAAAGATGCCGTTCGTGCTGCCGAAGGGATGGAACGCTTTATGCTGCGTGGAATTGAAATCGATATCAACCATGCGCTTGAAGGAGGAGAAGAGCTTCTTGTTGGAGATATCAGGGTCGGCACGGTGAACGGCGCGCCGGCGTACTCGAGTATGCTTGGCAAGTCGCTGGCCTGGTCGCGCATCGTACCTCTCCATGCTGCCATTGGCACCCGTCTTGTAGTAAAACGCAAAGACGGTTCCAAATGCGGAGCAGTTATTGTCCCCTTCCCTGTCTATGATCCCAAAAAGGAAAAGACCCGAGCCTAGATCATACCCGGAAACTTCCGCCGGGTGGTACACCGAAGTTTCCGGGTTCATCCATAGGCCATCTTTGAGCAGACGGACTTTCAATCCATGGAAAGAACCGTATATAGGAAACAAGAAATAAATCAATATACATTTATCATTGAACAAATTCCTATAGCATTCGACTTGGAGCCTATCAAATGCAAGCTGGACATTTCCCATAATGAAGGAAACGCACTGGAGCTCTTGGTTCGACTGGCAAAGGAAGCCGCAAACAGAGCGCGCCCAAAAGCCGCTTTCAAAATGTGCAGCCTAGATGTATTAAACAAGGACCAAGTGCAAATCGAAGGCGTCACCTTTACCAGCTCCTTGCGCCAGCAACTCACCGGAAGAAGCCGCATTTTCCCCTATCTGATCACTGAGGGGACGGAATTGGCGGAATGGAGCCTTTCCCTTGATTTGCTTGATCAAATATTTGTATACACGCTCCGGGAAGCGATCGTCGGGCAGTATAGATCTCTGTTGGAGAAGAAAATACTGGAACAATATGGCATCAGCCAAATTTCAGCGATGAACCCCGGTTCGCTGGAGGCCTGGCCCCTTTCGGAACAAGCCCAATTCTTCCAGCTCATGGCCCCAGTTTCCGAAAGTCTGGGGATAACCCTTCTCCCCAGTATGCTTATGAAACCTGAGTTCAGCGTCTCAGGCATCTTCTTTCAGACCGACACCAAATACTATAACTGCCAGCTATGCCCCAGAGCGCACTGCTCCAACCGCAAGGCTCCTTCCACGGTGGTTTGATTCCATCACCCAACCTACGAAAGGCAACAAAACATTTTTCTCTGGCGAGCGGCCCCATCTGTAGGTATGCCCTCATGCCAGCCTCACTGCCTTGAGAACGGGCTCATTCCCTCCCATCCCGCTCCCACACGGTGACACGGTTTCTCCCATCATTTTTGGATTTGTACAGCGCCGAATCGGCGTTGGAAATCATGGAATTGAGGTCCAGCGCGCCCGCCTGCCCCTCTTCTCTTGCGAATTCCGAGACTCCAAAGCTCACAGTAACCCGTATGCGTTGATCCCCATACAGTATTTCTGTATCCGCACAGATCCGGCGGACCCTCTCCAGCGTCATCGCCGCATCCCTACCCGTGGAGTGCGGGAACAAAAGAACGAATTCCTCTCCCCCAAAACGTGCCACGATATCCGTTCCGCGCAGGGTTTTCTGAAAAAGGGACGCTATCCGCCGCAGGACCTCATCCCCCGCCAGGTGGCCATAGTTGTCATTCACCGCTTTGAAATGATCTATATCGGCCATGCCCAGGGCCAGCGGGAGCGCGTGCCTTGCGGCAAGCTCCACTTCCTTGACTGCGGCCTCCAAAAAATGGCGGCGGTTCCATAAACCTGTGAGGGGATCGCGCAAGGACTGCCCTCGCAACTGCTCGGTATTTTCCTGTATGGTATCCAGCATTCGATCAAACGTCCCCGCCAGTACTCCGATCTCGCGGCAACCGCGAACCGGCTGGGCACGTAGGGAGAGATCGCTTCGCGTGCGCTCCGCAACATCAGCCATCTTCTCAAGGCCATCAGTAAAGAAAACCTTTCCCGCAATTCTGGCCAAGGAAAAGGACAACAAGAGGATAACGATAAAGCCGGTGATCTGGATAGGGTAATGTTTCCACCCAAAGTCCAGCCAAGTGAACTGCTTCTCAAAATCCCAGATATACAGGTAAGGGATATCATCCCTGCTCAAACGCAATGCGGCTATGGCCCCGACATACCCATTGCCGTCAGGCCCTGCAAAGGAAAACGTTTTTGCCCTGCTGCCCGGGGACATCTCCGGGAAGGTATCGGCGGCTCGCGGGAGAATCTGCCGTACGAAAAAATCCTGTGAGACAAACGCACTCTTTTCCGTCTGCCCTTGCGGGAAAAGGCAGTTAAACCCCGCGTCAAATAAAAAAAGGGATTCTCCGTTACTGGGCAAGAGCCCACGGGCCAGCTCCTCCAACCACCCCGTGGAAAGCGGGGCCATAAGGACGAAGCGGATTCCCCCACCTTCGTCCAGCACGGGCATTGCCATGGGCAAAACAACCCGCCCGTCGTTCAAAGGAAAAGTTTCACCGATGGAAAACCGTCCTCTGGCCGCCGTCTTCTGAAAATAATTGCGGGTACGTATGGTCTCTTCCGGTACAAAATACGCCTTGCCGTCAAGGACGCTGGCGACGCTGTGCCCGTCAGGACGGAACATCGCAAAGCCGACATAATCCCTCTGCCGGGAGGTGAAACGTGAAAGGAAGACGGAGAGGGCCAAAGGATCGCCGTCCTCCACTTCAGGAGAGAGGCTCAAAGCCAAGAGCAAGGATTCAGTGCTTCTGGTCAGGGCCGCCTGGCGGGCGGCCATCACACTGATCGTATGGCTTATCCGCTCCCTCTGCTCTTTTAGCGCCAGCTGCCATTCGGAGAAAAGCCCGTATCCCAGCAGGGGAAAAAGCATCAAAAGGGAACAGGCCACCTGAAGGTATGCGGCCGAACGCGCCGAAATGCGGAACCTACCGCCCTCGCTTCCATTACGCGGATTAGACATAGCCTCCACCTCTTTTCCATATCATCAGGCAGCCCCATAGAGCCTTTGGCCTATCAGGCTTCCACGGAAGGAGCGTCTATCGGGCGGGAGCGCATGAGCGCATCGAATTCGACGCGCGCCTGCTGAGCCTTTTCCGATGCCGCCAGTTTTCGTTCCTTGGCGTCCAGCGCCATTTTCGTGAGGCGCTGCAGCTCATCCAGCAATTCCTGCGGGGCGTCTCCCAGCTCGGCATCATTCCCCTTGGCGAGCGCAGCTGAACGGATGGACTTCTTTAACTGATAAACGGCACCCAACGCATTCCGTTCCGCCTCCGCAGCGCCCATGGCCGCTTCCTTGAGCTGCTCGAAGCGGGCAAGGGCCACCCCCTCACGCGACCACGGATCGACATCGGGCAAGACCTCAATGTTGATCTCGGGGGACTCGTACCCCTCCTGATGCGCAAGATCCAAAGAAGCGGCCCGGACGGCGGAGAGCATCAGCATGACCGCAATGATCAAAAGAGGCAAGCCCCCGACGATGGCGGCGGTCTGAAGGGTTGCGAGCCCCCCCATGAACAGGAGGATCGAAGGCATGATCGACAACGTAAAGGCCCAGAAAAGCCGGTTCCAGCGCATGGGCTCCTCGGTCACGTTGTTCTGAACCACGGAGGCAAGGATGTATGAAATGGAGTCAAAGGTGGTGGCTGTAAAAATCAGGCACAGCGTGGTGAACGCCGCGATGACCACGCTGCTGAACGGGAGTTGATCAAGGATGGCGAAAATGGCCTGATACGCTCCGTCCGTCTGAAGCATTCCCACGATGTCGAGCTTGCCCGAGAGCTGAAGGGAAAGGCCATAGTTGCCCAGAATCATGAAAAACAGGAAGCACCCCATGGAGCCGAAGAAAATGGAGCCCACCACCATCTGCTTGATGGTTCTGCCACGCGAAATCCGGGCGACAAAAAGCCCCATGCTCGGCGCGAAGACCAGCCACCATGCCCAATAGAAAATGGTCCAATCCTGAGGGAAGTGCGTGTTCTTGAACGATCCGTATCCGCCGAACGGTTCCGCCCATGTCGCCATGACGAAAAAGTTGCTCAGCATACGCCCAAGGGAATCCAACCCGGTCTCCAGCATGAAGATCGTCGGCCCCGCGAGCAGGATGAAGGCAAGCAGGCCCATGGCGCCCCAGAAATTGATATTGCTGAGCACCTTGATCCCCTTCTCCATGCCCATGTAGGCGGAATAGCCAAAGAGCACCGTACAGGCCAGCAGGACAAGCACCTGCACAAGCGTATCCCTGGGAATGCCGAACAAGTGGTGGATCCCTTCGGTGATGAGCGGCGCGGCAAGCCCTAGGGTCGTAGCTCCGCCCCCGAGCAGGCCAAAAATGAACAGGATGTCCACGAGCTTTCCCGTCCAGCCGTTGCTGCGGGCTTCGCCGATTACCGGCATCAGCGCACTGGAAACCTTGAGAGCAGGCTGCTTGCGCACATAGAAGAAGTAGGCGATGGGCAAGGCGGGGACAAGATAGATCGACCACGCAATGGGCCCCCAATGGAATATGCCGTACGTTGCCGCCCAGCGGATGGCTTCCTCGCTTCCCGGCGCAAGCTGAAACGGCGGATCAAGGTAATAATAGGCCCATTCGATGCACCCCCAATACATGATACTGGCTCCGATGCCGCCGCAGAAAAGCATGGCGGCCCATGATGCCGTGCTGAATTCGGGCTTTTCGTCAGGCTCTCCAAGCTTGATCTGCCCGATATCGGAAAAGATGATATAAATCATAAAGAAAAATGAAGCGAGCCCCAAGCCCAAATACATAAAGCCAAGCTTGTCCGTCATCAATATTTTGGCGGAGGCAATCCATTCGGCCCCTTCTTTTGGAAAAAAGACCAATGGAATAACAACAATAAATAAAAGCAAAAGAGATCCGATAAATGTTGGTTTGTCGAGTAACTCGATGTTGCTCTTGAACATAGAAACTCCTTGTTGAAATTGAACATTCTTTTACAAGTTTATAGAGCTAACACGAATAGCAATGAAATTATATTATTTTTATTACAGGTTCATTATCTTCATTCAATTTATAAAAAAGCAAATCATCGCTATAGAAAATAGTCAGAACGATAAAGAATCAACAGTCGATTTGATGAATGGTATATAATCCTATAAAATATCAAATAGAATATATCCTTCATGGGCCTTTATCGGAGATTGCCCTGTGTTTATCGACAATACAGTCTAGCGACAAAACAGTCATACTGCTTTGAATAAAATTGTCGCATAACACGACAACATTGTCGTATAAAAACAACTTCTCCCATAAAGAAGCAACCGGACAGTGGCAATAAAATAAATCATACAGTATTTTTATATCATTATATTATAAACGTTGTTTCCGTACGACAGTGAAGCCAAAGTTTCCCGTAAATGTGTTTTGGCATACTTTTTGGATTGATAGCCCCAACATTGCTCGTTCATGGACATTTTCCATCAATCTACAAAGTAACCGCGAAGGATATCTGTATGTTGCAAGGGCTATTCTATGCAGTTGTGGCGTCGTGCTCTTTTGGACTTATCCCACTGTTCACATTGCCGCTCATGCAAGAGAGCATAGCTTCATCGACCATCCTTTTCGCACGTTTCGGCATATCATCCATGATTATGGGTGTAATACTCGTATTGTGCCGCCAACCGTTGGCCATCTGCCGTGGCGACATGTGGCGTCTTTCAGTATTGGGTTTCTTCTATGCAGCATCGGCTATTACATTTTTTTTGGCATTTCACTATATGGATAGCGGTATCGTCGCTACAGTGCAATACTGCTATCCAGTCTTTGTCGTCGTCATCATGTCATGTTGCTTTCATGAAAAATTACGTAAGACCACCCTTATCGCATCTTTTATGTCCATAGCTGGTGTAGCCATGTTTTCATTGCATGGCAGCGAAAACGTTCATTTCAGTATGCTGGGCATGGGATTGACCCTGCTATGTGCTACGCAAACAGCCCTTTACGTCATTGGGATCCAAATCACAAAAACCAATGTCAGCAACGGACTCACCGTCACATTTTATCTGATGGCTTCGGGAGCCTTTTTTACAGGGCTTTTTGCCCTAGTAGATGGAGGACTGGCACTGCCGGCTTCAACCGGGCAATGGGTAGATATGTTTTTACTCGCCGCCATTACGGGCGTCTTATCCAATTTAGCCCTTGTGGAGTCTATTAAAAAACTCGGTTCATCATTGGCTGCCATACTAGGAGGCCTTGAACCCGTAACCGCTATGTGCATCGGAATATTCGTTTTTGGTGAGGCATTTACCGCGCGCACCATTCTCGGCACGGTATTAATCGTCAGCGCTGTTATCGTTGTCATGCTTGCCCCCCGGCAAGGAAAACACCAAGAATGCAGTAGCTGCTAGGTATACATTGCCTACCATCTGGCGTAACTCCCAAAATATCGGCAGGAAGTGGATGAAGAGCCCGAAAGGATATCCTTTCGGGCTCTTCATCCATGAAAACTCATATGCTTTAATACCCATTCCGGGGAAACCGGGCCATCTCCTTTCTTACCAGCTCAAGTCCTACCATAATATTCTCTCTCAATGTTTCAGCAAGGGCATTTTCATTATGATCTTTGAGGGATTGGATAATAATAGAATGCTGTTTAATAAACAGCTCCTTATCCGCGTTGGCATAATGGCGAAGGTTTAAAAAAGCTTCCACATAATCCAGAAGATGGTCGACTATCGCCTGAAGATGATACATTCTTGAAATAGCATAAAGAACTCGGTGGAACTCTCTGTCCTTATGGAAAAAATAGGGTTCATCAGGAGAAGAGTTTTCCATCGCGGAAGCTATTTCCTCAAGCTGGGCAATATCCGAATCGGAGGCAACGCGCATGGCTTCCATGGCCAAAACAATCTCAACCTGGATGCGCAGCTGATAAATGTGCTCCATCTCCCGGAATGACGGCGGGAGTGTCACCACGGCCCCCTTATAAGGAATGTTCTGAACGAGTCCCGACTTGTCCAGACGCATGAGGGCATCACGGATAGGGCCGCGTCCGACACCCATTTTTTCCTCAAGCTCAGTCAAAACCAGCCGTGTTCCCGGAAGCGCCTCCCCTGACAGGATCATATTCCGGATCATCTCATAGGCTGTGAGAGATTTTATTTTTGAAAAGATCTTGCTCATATTATTTCCTTTTTTGGTGTTATGTATACGCGTTACTCCTGTTTTCGTCAACGAGTAAAAAATATTTCATAAAATATTTCATGAAATATTGACACTCTTAGAGAGTCACTATATGCTACCTCCATGTGAAAAAAAATTCGATCTTCATGCAAAGAGATTCCAGAAGGGTCCCCCTGCTATCTTCAGATAACAACAGATAGAAGGAGGCTACACAACTTTCGCACGGCAGCTCTGATTGTTCCCCACTGCACAGAAAACAACAAGGAGAACGGCATGAGAGAGAGAGAGAGAGAGAGAGAGAGAGAGAGAGAGAGAGAGAGAGAGAGAGAG